>Ga0209593_10000004_pt1 | contig 210132 bp, 186 predicted proteins | sample PPLLaktember2015_3_FD_187260 | JGI IMG/M metagenome (GOLD analysis project Ga0209593, IMG submission 187260) | Freshwater sediment microbial communities from Prairie Pothole Lake near Jamestown, North Dakota, USA - PPLs Lake P7 Core (6) Depth... | ecosystem: Environmental > Aquatic >...
TTTCTGGAGATGTGCGCGAATATCGACAGATTTACCGTTATGGCGTTCACCGATTTTGAAAAGGCGACAAACTGGCTCCAATCCGATGAGGGCATACAAGATCTGTGGCCATAGGCCTGCTGCCGTAATGAAGACGTAATGCAAGCGAAACTAAAGAGCGTTTACCACAACAGGCAAGATGGAGATTTCGGTTAAAGGAGGCATAAAAGTGGTTTGTTGTTTTGCGTGCTTAACAAAAGTTTAATACCAGTGGATAGTAAAATTGGTTGTTAGAGAAAGATTTGTGTCTGGGAAATACCGGTTGAAACTACGAGGAAAGCATGAGTAATAAAAATGATAGAGTAATAACAAAAAAATATCGTGAGCGGGAGAAATAACATGTCAAACGACCCCAAGCCAGAGGTGAAGCCGCGCTCGATTTCTTTCTATGTGATCCTGGCTGCTGCGTTATTTGCCTTCATCCAAACGTTTTCGCTGTTGTCTCCCATTCTATTGTCGTTTCTGCTCATTCTGCTGATTTCGCTCGCATTCAATCCGGTAATCTCCAGGATGCGGGTTGTGACAGGTGGAAGAAAACGTGCGACGGGGCTGGTTACGGCGGCATTGGTCATGGTCATTGTCTTGATGGTCTGGGCTTTCCTCGCTCCGATGAAGGCCTCGTGCACAAACCTCTCGAAACAGTTGCCCGGTTACTGGGAACGTCTTCAAAAGCCTCTGATCAAAATGGAGCAACAAGCCGTACTTTCCGAGGAAAAACTTCAGGCGGAAGTTACCACGGAAATTGCTCAGACCGTGACGGCGGAGGGCAAGCCCGAAGCCGCACGACGAACCACTCAACCTGCTCCGCCCAAAGCCACGAAAGAGAAGGGATCGCTTCGTACCAGCCTGAGCGAAATGTTCAAGGGTATGGTCGGCCGCTTCGCGGCGGTGCTGTTCAACGGGGCTCGGATCCTGATCGTTTTGGTGACGGTCTTTTTCGGCGTGATCTTTACACTAATTAATCCCCGCCCGATCATCGGGGCAATGTTTTCCCTGGTACCCGAGCGACACCACGAACAGATGCTGACCATCTTGCAACGCATAGAAAAATTTGTGCCCCGCTGGGCTTTGGCGACGCTGCTGGGGATGGCGACGATTGGCGTGCTGGTTTTCCTGCTCATGTGGCCGATCTTCGGATTCATGGACGCGATGGTTCTGGGGCTGGTCGCGGGCGTCCTGGAAGCTGTTCCCTATCTGGGCCCGATCCTCAGCGCAGTACCGGCACTGCTGCTCGCCGTCGGCAAAGGAGGCATGACCCCGCTCTGGGTCGTGCTCGCCTATATTGCAGTCCAAGCCTTAGAGAACAATGTGACCACTCCCCTCATCATGGCACGCAGCATGAAATTGCATCCGGTGGCGGTCCTCTTTTCCATGCTTTTATGTGTGTCCGCCTTCGGCGTGCTGGGTGTTTTGGTCGCGGCCCCCCTGGTTGCTATTGTGGGTATATTGCACGACGAGCTTTATCGAAAGCGTTTTCTTCCTATGGTGACGGACACAGACCTGGATCGTCTGGCACAAAACGCCCTGCGCGAAAAGCAGTCCGTTGGCAAGTGACCATGGCAAGCGACGATCAAGCCTCATGAATCAACAAAGCTGTTTTTCTGGAGATGTGCGCGAATATCGACAGATTTACCGTTATGGCGTTCACCGATTTTGAAAAGGCGACAAACTGGCTCCAATCCGATGAGGGCATACAAGATCTGTGGCCATAGGCCTGCTGCCGGGGGGAAAAGGGGTCAGGAGTCTTTTTTACTTGCTCATCAACCGATTCACTCTTTGTTTATTCGGCTTCTCAATCACTCCTCTTTCCGTGATAATTGCCGTAATGTTTTCCGCCGGCGTAACATCAAACGCGGGGTTGTAAATATCAACGCCATTTGGCGCAATCTGCTTATCGTTATAAAACCGAATCTCATCCGCTGACCGCTGCTCAATAGGTATGTCTTTACCGGTTTTTGTTTTCAAATCGAATGTGCTCGATGGAGCAGCGATATAAAACGGAATTCCGTGCGCTTTAGCGAGAACGCTCAGGCCATAAGTCCCGGTTTTGTTGGCCGCGTCGCCGTTGCTGGCGATTCTATCTGCCCCGGTGATGACCATATCTATTTTGCCGGCCTTCATAATCGCAGCCGCCATATTATCGCAGATAACCGTCGTATCAATCTTCGCCCGTTTCAATTCCCACGCAGTCAGTCTCGCACCCTGTAATAATGGCCGGGTCTCATCGACAAATACCCTGAATTTTTTGCCTCGTTTTTTCGCTTCATACAGAACCGACAACGCCGTGCCTTGGCCAGCCGTGGCCAGCGCACCCGCGTTGCAATGCGTCAACACCGAAATTGTAGCACGGCCATCTTGGCCGTGTTTCCACGGGCTGGAAGCCCGTGTTACAAACCTCGCGCCGTTAGCGCCGATTTTGCGGCACATCTCAACATCTTCCCGGCAAATACCATCGGCCTCTTTCAAAACCGCTTTGCGAAGCTCATATAACGTTCCTGCCATGCTGTTTTTGGCGCATTTTACAACCCTGTCAATCGCCCATCGCAGGTTGACCGCCGTAGGCCTGCTGCTCGCTAAGTATTCGCAGTCCCGTTTCAGTAACTTCACCGCCGAGATCGCAGAGACCGCTGAGTTTTTTTTATATTTATCTCTGCGACCTCCGCGTGCTCCGCGGTAAATATTTTTCTGTAATGACAGAACCGCCCCGTATGCCCCAGCTACCCCGATTGCCGGCGCACCCCGAACCGCCAGCGTTTTTATCGCGTCATATAATTGTTTAACATTGCAACAGCGAGCGATTTTATATTCCCCCGGCAGTTTCCTCTGGTCGATAATTTCCAGATAGCCATTAATCCCGCCAACCCATTTAAGCGTTTTTATAATCATATTTCTTTCTCTTCGGCCTTCGCATCATCTTCCAGTTTTTTCCTAAGGTATTTGCCCGTATAGCTAATCTGGTTTTTGGTAATTTCCTCAGGCGTTCCCGTCGCGACAACCGTTCCGCCCGCCTCGCCGCCTTCGGGGCCAAGGTCGATTATGTAATCCGCCATCTTTACTACGTCGAGATTATGTTCGATAACAACGACGGTGTTGCCCATATCAACTAATCGCTGCAGAACATTCAGCAGGTTATGAATATCCGCGAAGTGCAGCCCCGTTGTCGGCTCATCGAGGACGTATAGCGTATGTCCAGTTGCCGCCTTACCAAGCTCCGTTGCGAGCTTGACCCGCTGCGCCTCGCCCCCCGACAAAGTCGTCGATGGCTGACCGAGCGTTACGTATCCAAGACCGACGTCGTTGAGCATTTTCAGCAGGCGGATGACCGTCGGGAAATTTGCGAAAAAATCAAGCGACTCCTCAATCCGCATATCCAGCACGTCCGCTATATTCTTGCCCTTATAAGTTACTTCCAGTGTCTCCGGATTATACCGCTTTCCCTTGCACTGCTGACAAGTTACATACACATCAGGAAGGAAGTGCATTTCAATTACCATTGTCCCCTGGCCTTTGCAGTATTCGCAACGGCCGCCGCGGGTGTTGAAGCTGAACCGCCCCGGCTTATAGCCGCGAATCTTGGCCTCTCGCGTCTTGGCGAAGAGTTTGCGAATATCATCCAGGGCGCCGGTATAAGTCGCCGGGTTGCTCCGGGGGGTCTTGCCGATAGGCGACTGGTCAATCTGGATTACCTTGTCAACCTGCGTTATGCCGAGGATGCTTTTGTGTTTGCCCGGATGTTCGCGGGAACCGTATAGCCGTTTCCGCAGCGCCGTCATCAATATCTGATTAACCAGCGTGCTTTTGCCTGAGCCGGATACCCCCGTAACGCAGACAAAAACGCCGAGGGGGAATTTAACGTCAATGTTTTTTAGATTGTGCTCCGCCGCGCCTTTGACCTCGACGCATTTGCGAAGGTTATATTTGCGTCTCCTTGGCCGCAGCCCGATTCTCTTCCTGCCTCCGAGATAATCACCCGTAAGCGACCTTGTGCAGTTTATAATGTCCTGCAATGTCCCCTCGACGACCAGTTCCCCGCCATGAGCGCCGGCCGCTGGTCCTATGTCAACGATGTGCTCTGCGCTTCGCATAACATCTTCATCGTGCTCGACCACGATAACGGTATTACCTATCCGCACAAGCCGCTTGAGTATTCCCAGCAGCCGGTCATTGTCGCGCTTGTGCAGTCCTATCGTCGGCTCATCGAGAACATAGCAAACACCCACAAGCCCACTTCCCACCTGCGTCGCCAATCGTATCCGCTGCGCCTCGCCGCCGGCAAGTGTCCCGCTTCTGCGGTCAAGCGTGAGATACCCCAGCCCCACGTCAAACATAAAGCCGAGCCGCGCTTTTACCTCCTTCAATATCTGTTCGGCTATCACGGCCTTTTCTTTTTCGAGCTTAAGCTTGTTGAAAGATTCCTGCGCCTTCTCGATGCTCATCATCGATACCTGATGAATATTTTTGCCGCCCACTGTTACCGCTATCGCCTCTGGCCGTAACCTCGCACCTTCGCAGGCGGTGCAGGGCTGCTCGCCGAAATAGCCGTGCAGCCGTTCTTTGACGTATTCGCTGTCGGTTGCCTTCCACCTCCGCATAAGATTCGGAATGACGCCCTCGAACCAGACGCCGTATTTTTCCTCGTCTTCCTTATTTGTGCCGTTCATCAGGAGCCGTCTTATCTCCTCAGGCAGATGCCCGAAAGGCACCGTCTTATCAACGCCGAAATCTCTGCAAAATCTTTTCACCAGGCGGTTATAAAAAATGTTCATCCGTTTGCCGCCCTTGCGCCAGGCGTCAATCGCGCCGTTTTCGAGCGACCTGGTTTTGTCCGGCACAATCAGCTCCGGGTCAAATTCGAGTATTGTCCCCAGGCCGTCGCAGCTCTTGCACGCGCCGTAAGGGCTGTTAAAGCTGAATAACCTCGGCGACAATTCCTCCAGCGACGCCTCCGGATGCTCCGCGCAGGCGAACTTCTCGCTGTATATCGACTCAGTCCATTTGTCGTTGCTCTGCCCGCCTCCCCTGGGTGAAACCGAGGGGGCCGGCTCCTGAAACAGCACAACGACTATTCCCTCGGCCAGCTTTAACGCCGTCTCAACCGAGTCGGCCAGCCGGACCCGCACCGCGTCATTTATAACCAGCCGGTCAACCACCGCCGCGATACTATGTTTCTTGTTCTTGTCCAGCTCGGGGACGTTTTTAATATCGTAAATCACCCCATCAACACGCACCCGCACAAAACCTTCTCGCTGTATGGTGCTGAAAATGTCCTTGTGCTCACCCTTTTTGCCGCGAATCAACGGTGCGCAAATCTGGACCTTTGTCCCCGCGGGCCTGCTGATTATCCAATCGACAATCTGCGATGAGTGCTGGCTGGTAATCTCTTTGCCGCAAACCCGGCAGTGGGGCGTGCCGACGCGGGCGAACAGCAATCGTAAATAATCATAAATTTCCGTCGTCGTCGCAACCGTCGAACGCGGATTGGCGGATGCGCTGCGCTGTTCAATCGCTATCGTGGGAGGCAATCCTGTTATCTCAGTCACCGCGGGCTTTTGCATCTGCTCTAAGAATTGTCTCGCGTATGAGCTTAGCGACTCGACGTATTTGCGTCTGCCTTCGGCGTAAATAGTATCGAAGGCCAGCGAGCTTTTGCCTGAGCCGCTTATTCCGGTGATAGCCACCAGCTTATCGCGTGGTATGCTCAAGCTGATGTTCTTGAGGTTGTGCTCCGACGCACCAGTTATTTTGATTACCTTTTCCGCCTGCTCGTTCATTTCTTATCACCCTATTAACCGCTGAGCACGCCGAGACCGCAGAGAAAATAATAGAATAAACTCTGCGTGCTTTGCGGTCTCTGCGGTAAAAGTATCTACGCCGAAACGCTCGCACTCTCTGTTATCGAAATTCATTGATAATCCAAACTTGTTATTGTACCAAAAAGGGACCGCAGATTACACAGATTTCGCTGATTTTTGTTAGCCGCAAAAAAGCACAAAAGAACACAAAAGAAATCGCGGTTTTCTGCAATCTTCTGAGATGATGAAAAAAACACTTGACTTTCCTTGATGCGATGGTATCTTTGTTCTTCACAAAAGAGGATTTTAAGGAAGCATCTTGCGGCTGTCAGCGGGTTCTTTGCCATAAGCAAGTGGCGTTTTTCGAGAGGATTTTTAACCGCCTTTTCAAAAATCTTATTTTAACGGGCAGGTTCTGTCCAAAGGAGGCAACACCCAATGAACACTATTACATATCTCACAAGTAAGTGGCTGATTGTTCTGATTCTCGCCATTTATCCGCTTCACTTCGCAGCAGGCCAAACAATCTACGTTGACGCCAACGCCACAGGCGCAAATGATGGCACAAGCTGGACTGATGCGTATAAATATCTGCAGGATGCCCTGACTGTGGCTGAGCCAAACTGTGAGATTTGGGTGGCACAGGGCACTTATCGACCCGATGAAGACACAAACCATCCTGATGGCAATGATAGCCGAGACGCGACCTTCCGGCTTAAAAACGGTGTTGCAATCTACGGCGGTTTCCCCACAGGCGGCGGAAGTCGCGACCCCAACACATACGTAACCACCCTCAGCGGCGATATAGGCGCTCCGGATCATAACAGCGACAACAGCTTAAAAGTTGTTACCGGCTATGATACTAATTCTACTGCTGTCATCGACGGCTTTACTATAACAAAAGGCTACGCCAACGATTATGGCGGCGGGATGTATAACAATAGCGGCAGCCCCTCAGTAAACAACTGCACTTTCAGCGAAAACTCCGCTGTATTCGGCGGCGGAATGTGTAACTTCGATGGTAGCGACCCGACAATAACCAACTGTACCTTCACCGGGAACAGGGCTTATAAAGCCGGCGGCGGAATGTATAACATTGACAGCAGCCCAATCCTGACCAACTGCACTTTCACCAACAATTTGTTAACCGGTTTCACCACCCGCTGGGGCGGCGGAATGTGTAACGTTGGCAGCAGCCCAACCCTGACCAATTGCACCTTCATCGACAATTCGGCATACGACTGGTACTATCCAAGCGTCGGCGGCGGGATATGTAATTGGGACAACAGTAGCTCTATGGTAATCAATTGCACATTCATCGGCAACTCGGCTTCCCGGGGCGGCGGAATAATCGATGGCCCCGATTGCTCATTAAACCTGATTAACTGCATATTCGCCGGCAATTCGGCGTTCAATCCTGGAGGAGGAGGAGGAGGAGGAATAAGTATCAACGGTGTTGGCTCACTGACCAACTGCACTTTCACAGGCAACTCGGCAGCACCATACGGAGGCGGCGGGATATTATATATCGGTGACGAATCCCGCCACATCACAGTGACCAACTGCACTTTCACAGGCAACTCGGCTATGGACAGCCTTTTCGGTGGCGGCGGGATATTGAATATTGATGGCAATATTACAGTGACTAACTGCACTTTGTGGGGCAATACCGCCGAATACGGCGGGCCGCAGATATCTGATAACGGCACGGCGCCCGTTGTTACCTTCTCCGACGTTCAGGGGGGATGGCCAGGAACCGGCAATATCGATGCCGACCCCTTATTCGTCGACGCCGACGGTCCTGATAATATTTTCGGGACAGCAGACGACAATCTGCGGCTGTTGCCAAATTCACCCTGCATCGACAAAGGTAATAACGCCGGCGTGCCGGCCGATATCGCAGACCTTGATGAGGATTTTAATACGATGGAACTGACGCCATTAGACCTTGACCTTCGTCCCAGGTTTCTGGACGGCGATTTTAATACTTCCGTCATAGTAGATATGGGTGCTTATGAGTTGTGCGGCTGTGCCAGCGATTTCGACGGCGACTGCGACGTGGACTTCTTCGATTATGCTATCCTTGCCAATTCATGGCTGGAGGACGATCCGTTAAGGGATATTGCCCCGCCGCCTGACGGAGACGGCATCGTTGATATATATGACTTGGATATCCTCTGCGATAACTGGCTCGCCCGCTACTACTGTGTGGATAAGGACGGCGACGGTTACATAGACCAGAGCTGCGGGGGAAATGACTGCAACGACAGCGACCCGTCTATCCATCCCGATGCAACTGAGGTCTGCGACGGCAAAGATAACGACTGCGATTCAATTATAGACAACGTCGATATGGACAATGACGGCTACGTAGCCCAGAGCTGCGGGGGAAATGACTGCAACGATAACGACCCGGATATCCACCCGGGTGTAACCGAAATCTGCGACGGCAAAGATAACGACTGCGATTCAATTATAGACAACGTCGATATGGACAACGACGGCTACATAGACCAGAGCTGCGGCGGGAATGACTGCAACGATAACGACCCGAATATCCATCCCGGCGCTATTGAGCTCTGCGCCAACGGTAAGGATGATGACTGTGATGGCTTGATTGACTGCAACGATACCGATTGCTTCTGCTCTGATGCAGATGGTGATGGCTACGGCGCAACTGCCTCAGCGTGTTGTCAGTTTGCAGGCATCGACTGCAACGATAACGATATGAACATACACCCCAGTGCTACTGAGGTCTGCAATAACGGCAAAGATGACGACTGTGATGGCTTAATTGACTGCAATGATTCTGATTGCTCTGGTGACCCATGTTGTCCTCCCAATTGGCCCGAATGCTGGAATTGCCCCTATCAGTGCCATGGAGACGCCGCCTGCAATATTCAAGGGGCTTTTAGAGTCTCCACTAATGATTTAGCCATCTTTCAACCCGCATATCCCTCTGAATATGGCGGCTCCGGTAACTATAATCCTTGTGCTGATTTCGACCGGGATGGAGATGTGGATTCTAATGATTATGCTGTCATCACTTATTGGTATAACAGGGTACCCGGCCCTGACCCCAATTGCGAACCGGGAGGCACATGGCCGCCGTAGTGTTAAACACAACAAGATGCAGCGGGGAAATTGTTGATATTAAGGATTTGGCTGTCCTGTGCGATAATTGGCTGGCCGGGAAATAGTAACCTTAATTCGATAAATTAAGAATCTAATCGGATTTTACTTTGGATAGCCGATTGTCTGGGCCACGATGATTTGTTCGGGCTTAACTTTAATGGTTTCGCCGAATTTTTTCTGGTCAAGCATTCCCCGGACTACTGACGCCAGGCCCTGCGACGCACAATACAAATAAACGTTCTGAACCATACACCCCACTTCAACATCTCCCCAGACCTTCCGTCTTTCCTCGGAGACATTGCCGGGGGCATTCCTGGGGTTCTTCAGGGTAAAAACATAAACGAGGTTCACCGGCGTGATGAAAACAAAATCCTGTATGCCGGCGGCTTTCCTGAAATCACCTTTCGCGACGAGTTTTAGCTCGTGCTTTGCCGAATCATATAAATAGACGCCTTCCGGCAGCACCACGTAAATATCAACGCAATATATTCCCATCGCCGCGGGTGTTGTGCGTTTGCCGTCGGACCTGTTTACGCCGTCTGCCGACCAGAGCAGGTCCGACAACTGCTGAAGGGTGAGCTTCTTATCCGACATATCCCGCGTCGTTTTTCTTTTCTTCAGCGCCTGCATCAGGGAAATCCCCCCGTTCAAATCAGGCGGATTAAGTTTGATTACGCCATCCGTTTCGGCAATTGGCTGCGCGGTATTCGCGTCCTGGGAAAAACTAACATTAGTAACGCCCATCAGACCCATCGCGGGCACGGCTTTCAAAAACATCCTGCGATTCATATGTTTCTCCAATCCTTGTTTTTGTAACAAAATCCAGATATACCGCACTAACGTCAATACTATCCTCAAAATCGCACGAGTTTCAATAAAAAATTTGACTTGCAGCAACACCCCCGGCAGGTTCGGCGAATCCACGTCAGGCAGCCGTCGCAGGCCAGATTTTCTTCAAATAACCCAAAATCCAGCCATTTTTATCTTGACATCAGGACTTTGAAACTATAGTAAGTCCTACAGGAATAGAGGACTTATCGCTTTCGAGGATTTCGCCTATGCAGTCCGATAGCCGATATGTCAGTGTGCGTTTACGAGGGGGCAGAGGGGAGATATCGTTTTTCCGCAAACCGCGTTTTTCATTCTTCTTCAAAACCGCTGTCATATTATCGTCATATCAAAAATTATTGTTCTGTTTTCAGGAGGAATCTATGCCAGATAAAAAAACAAGCATAATTTGAATACTGATGGGGGAAAACTATAAGTAAAGTCGTTTTGTTACGACGGTTTTATAGGAGGAATTGTTATGAGAAAACTAATTTTTTTAGCAGCTTTGATTGTGATGCTTTTGGGCAGCACGGTAGTTCTCGGCACCCCGTACTTCAGGGTTGACACAGAACAGGAATGGCAGGAGGCCCTTTCTATGGGCCACATTTATCCAATGAGTTCCGGTGAGTGGTACGATTACATGTACTCCTGGCAGATGAACCTCAAGGAGGGTTTGCCTTATCCGACAAACCTGTTTCTACCCGCAACATTGTATGTATATGGTGGTGGCGGCGGCGGCGGCCTTAATGACCCCGAGGACGCAGGACTGGTTATGCTCTGGGGAGACCCGGAATTACCCAGCGGCAGTTACTCAAGCGCCTGGAAGTGGGAATATGGTTTAGACCCCGACCTGCGAAACTGCACCATACAGGTAACAATATCGCCGCCTGATTTCGGTCAAACCGGCCAAATCAATGCCGTGTCGTTTGCCATCAATGACGCCGCAGGCCTGCGACGCCAGTGGTGGTGGAGTGTCCCTGTTCCCATTCCCTCTGACCCAAACAGGCTAATTAAGACCACCGTTACTATCGACACCTCAAAGACCGGCGTTGCCGCTACAAATCCCGTTGCCACTGGTTACGCCGACGCCCTGGGCTTCAATCTGGCCAATGCTGTGTCATTCGATGTGGATGAAAACTTCAACTGGATATGGTTTCCTGGAGCGATTCCGCCGCCCGGCTTTGTGGATCCTATGGGTCTGTGGAACTACTGGCATGACCTGAGCGTAACTCCACGTGTATCATCACCCAAACATGCAAAGTACTATACCAAATGGTCCCAGCCGCCCGTAGAGATAGATGCAAACCATCCCACGGTTTTCTTAGGCTGGAATGAGCCTGCACTGTATGAGTTGAGACCAATAATTGCAGATGACTGGCTTTGCAAAGACCAAAGGCCGGTGACGGACATTCACTGGTGGGGTTCGTTTATAGGATGGGACCAGCCCACCCTGCCCGCAATAGTGCCGACCGCTTTCCATATCGGTATATGGACGGATGTACCGGCAGGCGTGGACAGGCCATTCAGCCATCCAGGGACATTGGTATGGCAGAATTTCTGCGATACCTGGGTATGGAATTTTGCGGGCTATGATAAAGACCCGAGAACACAGGGTGAATTTATGGATTCCTGCTTCCAGTTCAATCAGCTCCTTTCGCAGGATGAATGGTTCTATCAGGAGGGCAATGAGCCAAATGGCACAGTGTATTGGCTTAGCATAGCGGCGATTTATCCGCCTCAGACGACGCCGCAGTATCCATTCGGCATGAAGACACGAGAGCACTTCTACAACGATGATGCTATAAGATTTGGGATGATGCAGGGAGGCGAATGGCCGCCGGTAATTGGCTCTCAGTGGGCCAATGGTATGCCGATTCAGGTGCCGGAGTGGCCTGACCCGATGGGTGTAAGCTGGGATATGGCATTTGAACTGAGCACTAATGAACCACCGGATTTCGGGACACAAAGTGCGGACCTGAATCAGGATGGCATTGTTGACTTCTTTGATTTTGCTATCTTTGCCAACCAGTGGCTTACCGCGGGCCCCTAACCAGCTCTGACATACATCATTCAAAACAAAAGGGCTGTTCTGGCAAATCGGAACAGCCCTTTGGTTTTTCCATTATCGCGAAACTCAAGGATAAGCACTATTTCTTCAGTTTCTCCGCCGTCGGCAAGACCGCAAATGACTTTATCCCCTCTTTTTTAACAAACTTTTCCACTACTTTGCGAATCTCCCCCATATTACTGCCGTGCATCATCGCGAAGATATTAAAAGGCCAGCCCTTAAATCTTTTCCGTTCGTAACAATGACTGACAATTCCCAGGGCCGCTAATTTTTCGCCGATTTTAATCGCCCGCGACTTATTTGCCTTGCAGGCAAACATCGCGTTGGCGGTAAAGCCCAGCTTATTATGATTTACCATTGCCCCCAGCCGATTGATTACCCCGCTATGAATCATCTCCGAGATATGAATCAAGCCGTCGTAAATTTCAAATTTATTTTTGGAGATAAAATTGAATGGCCGTTTAACGACTTTTAATCCCCTCTGCAATCCCTTCAATATCCGCCTATCGACAGCGGGCAGCGTACAGCGTACAGCGTTCAGCGTTCGGCATCCAGATAGTAATCGCTGTCCATTGCTTGTCGCGTCGAAACGCGCATCTAATTTGAAGACCCGCACAACGGGCAAACTGTTGAACCTAATTCCGAAATGCTTCGACAGCTTTTTCAAAATCGCATCGATATCCTTTTGCGAATCAGCCCGAAGGGTAAACCAGAGGTTGTAATGATGCTCGCGGAGGTAATTATGCGAGACGCCCTGTAATTTATTGACCGCCGAGATGACCTTTTTCAAATCTTTCTGCTCGATATGAACCGCGACAAGTGTGCCGGCTTTGCCAATCGCCCGCCAGTTTATCGACACGCCGAGGCGTCTGATTACGCCGAGTTTGACGAGTGCCCGGGTGCGTTCGAGGATTTTTGCCTCGCTGCTTTTGAGAATGCGGGCGATTATCGCGAATGGTCTTTCGGCTATCGGCAGGCCTGTTTGCAGGGCATTACACAGCCGCTTATCAAACGCCGAAAGATTGCTCATTGTCAGCGCCCCCGTTTAGGCACGTATCCGCAGATTGGATCGCCGGCAAGGTAGTTGCCCATTATTGCCATTGCTCTCGCTTTGCAGCCGCCGCAGACCTCGACGTATTCGCACTCGCCGCATTTACCTTTAAATTCTGCTGTATCGCGGATTTCGTTGAGGAATTTCGATTCGCGCCAGATTTTCGCGAAGTTGAAACTATTATCAACGAGGTTGCCCGCAGGGATATCGAGGAATCCGCACGTTTGCACGTCGCCTTTGAAACTAATAAACCCGAACCCTTTGCCTCCCATACATCCCGTGCCTTCGGCAACGAGTCCCCTTGCTTTTGCCTGCTCGCAAATCCTGGCAAACGCGGGGCCGCACGTGACACGGACGTCGATTTCTTTTTTTAATTTTATGCGAATAAGCTCGTTGAGGATATATTCGTATTGAACCGGATCAAGAACCGCGTCGTCCATTTCCGCGGCCCTGCCTGTGGGGACAAGCATAAAGGTGTTGAAACATATAGCGCCGAGGCGTTTGGCAAGCTCAGCAATCCCGATGATTTCGCCGGCGTTTTGCTTGTGTATCGTGGTATTTATCTGGAAAGGCATCTTCGCATTTCGAGCCATTTCGGCAGCTTTAATAACCGTATCGAAAGCGCCGGTAGTATCCCTGAAATGGTCATGGGTCTCGGCGGTTGCGCCGTCGATACTAAAAGACAGAGCCGAGACGCCGGCTTTTTTAAGTTTGGCTATCGAGTCATCGTCGAGAAGATAGCCGCAGGTCGCCATCACGACGCGAAGGCCTTTTTCTTTGGCGTATTTGATAATCTCATACAAATCAGGTCGTTCCATCGGCTCGCCGCCGGTAAGTATCAGGATGGGCTTTGCGAATTTGGCGATTGAGGCGATTATCTTTTGGCACTGTTTGGTTGAGAGTTCCGAACCACCCGCGGGGCCGGCGCTCGCCCGGCAGTGTTTGCAGTGATACCGGCATCGTCTTGTTATCTCAAAGGCAATAAGGCGGGGCTTGATTTGGTCCTTCGTAGTTCGTCCTTTGTTTTTTGTCTTATGAGGTTTGGCAACCATAGCGATAACTTTAGTCGATTGGGCAGGGACAGTCAACGGTCTGCGGACAAAGTATGCAATTTCACGTTTTGGGACGTTAAATTTGACGTGAAAATTGCCGAAAACAATTGACAGCAGTACGTAAGCGTTACAATTGAGCAAAATTACGGGATTATAAGCCGGGCCCGTAACTTCGTATGGGCAGGTTAACCCTGTGGTGGGGTTGGCAGGTTTTATGAAAGAGGCCCGAAAAGCTGTAATTTACCGGAATCCGCCATAGGCGGACAAGTATCGCGAAAGGAGCATGTAATGAAGTCCGATTCCTCACGGCCAGCCGATTCGGCTGGAAAATTCTCAATTCGAAGGTCAGACGCCGAGATAACTGTCCAGGCGCTAATTGACGCGCGATTAAAGAGGCGTTCTTGATCGCCCCGATGGGCAGCCGGAACCGGTGAATCTGCAACAAATCATGGTGATCTTAAGGTTTGCATAGACCGCTCCGAAACAAGCTGTCCGCAAGATATAAAGGCAGCTATTTAATATGTTTTTTGCTGGAATTTACCTGTGTATTTTGCTATAATTGTCCCTGAGCGAGTGTAATAGTCATAACTTGAGATTGGCGTTATGAGATACTGTAAGAATTCTGTTGAGACGATATTGCTTTTAGGAGTGTTTTTTTTCTTTGGCGCCTATGGATTATTTGCAGCAGGCACGCCGCTTTGCGGTGATATAGGAGGCCCGGCAGGCGATGGAACTCCTGACGGTAAAGTGGACTTTATGGACTTCGCGGTTTTGGCTAATGAATGGCTAGAGAGCAGTTTGGAACCTAACTTGCTCAAGGCGGACTTAAATGGCGACGGCAGCGTAAGTTTGGTCGATTTTGCCATCATGTCGATTGGATGGCTCAAAATTGATGATAGTCCGGTGGATTTGCTGGAGGATGCAAATTTCTCGCGAGACAGCATCGCGTTCTTAGATGGCAACGAGTATGCTCCTGGCACACAGCGATTTACTACCTTGGCCGTGTCTAATGTGAGCGACTGTATAATACATGGGGCGGAAAACGTTTTAGGGAGAAGTCCGGTTATTCTGGCTCCCAAGTGTTCTGCTGGGGGCTACATATATGCCGCATCGGTCTATGATTATAATAATGTATCTTATTATTATAATATATATCGTTCCGCCGATGGAAATAATTGGGAACGAACTACAAGCTTATTGGTAGACGTTTATCAAATATTTGGAACACAAAGCGGCGCGATACTCGTTGCCAAGGCTGATAGCAGCAACATGAATATCTATAGATCTACTGTCGGTGGTCAAGATTTAAAGGAATACAATCTCCCTCCCCCTGTTTTGGTTTTACCTGCCGAAGCATCCGTAGCGACATGGAACTTTCACCAGTCCCAAAACGGTACTATTTGTCTAAGTGAGTATGGTAGGCCCACTACGTTCAAAAAGAGTCGAATTTATCGTTCTACAGATGATGGTTCTTCTTTTACTCAAGTGTATGATGAGCCTGATTTAGTATATCATAGTCATCGAATTATGAAACATGAGGCTACTGGACGCTGGGTTAATGTTTATGGTGACGGCGCCTATAATAAAGTGGTTATGAGCGATGATGACGGATTAACATGGTCAACGCTTGATCCTCAGTATGACAACCATTTTCAGCCGACGGAATTATATGATTACGGAGATTCGACAAATTTGCTTTATGGCTCGGATTCTTCGGATTTCATAGGAACTTTTGACGTAATAACCAGGAAAATAACCCCGATATACAATGATGGTGACAGATACAATCCCTATGTTTTTGCCATCTTCTATTATAACGGCGTTTATTACGCCGGTACGTTTAATGGAAGCAGTACGTTGGCGAACAATTCCAGGTCGGCCATCTTAGCCAGTTCAGATTTGGTTCATTGGTCCGTTTACCACCAGTTCCGTAACGGAGAAGCGGGCATAAATAAATTCCTGGGTGTCTGGGGCGGCAGAATTCATGGTATTGTAACATTGGGTAACAAGTGTACCAGTCGGCACTTTTCATTTACGCCTGCGACGGTATCGTCTGTTCAGGCCATGTGTCTGGATCCTGCGACCGAAAATATGTTAAATACCCCTCAGGATTCGAGTGTAGAGTACGACATTTCACACTGGTATGCGTATGCAGGTGGTGTACTCACAAGAATCACAACAGATTCGCTACATGGTGAGGCATGTCTGCGTGTTGTCGGAAATTCTGGAATAGAGACCGTTTATACGCTGAGTAAGCCGGTAAACGTAGGAAGTAGTTATAGTGGCAGAATATGGCTTAAAGCCAACGGGATGAATGTAGTAGGCTATGCTTATTGGTATATTTCTGGCACTTCACGATATGGTCCAAATAACTACTTTTGTTTGAGTCAAAATAACTGGACGGAAATAGTATTGCCTCCTGTTGCTATAAATGCGGGAGAGAACGCAATAACCATCCTTGTCAGCCCTAGAAGTTCAAATTGGCCTGGCCCTTACAATTTTTTAGTCGATGCGGCACAATATGAAGCAGGACCACCAAGTCGTTGGCAGGTTGGCGGAACGCCTCGAGCAAATGAAACTTTATCAAAATCGGTTTCGGTTAAGGAATGCTGGACCAACTTGCTTACATGGGCGCCGGAATGCAGGAGTGAGTGGTACAATGGTTTTGGTAATCAGTATATAAAAACCTGGTACAGAGACCCCAATAACTACCTTGAGCTCTATTTCGACCCTTGCGACAGCGTTTTTGCCTTGCAGGCAACAGTTGACGGAATACCTCAGACACCCATCAATACTTCTGGGCAGTATAAGTTCTATCGTAACGGTGTTGTCAGGTCGGCTATACGATGCGATGAGGGTTCATTGACATTGTCCGTAGCCGCGGCTTCCGCTTATGAACATGTGTCCGGTCCTCCGATTGATTTCTTAAGGTTCGGCACTTTAATTAATCAGACAGGAAACCATTCTGGCACATCAATGATTTCACATACAGTACTTTCTGACGTACTTTATCCTATCAAATTACCTGATGACAGATTGAATTAGGTAGTTTGTATTTGCATTACAACCCTTGATTGCGTGGTTAGATTAACATTCCTTTCTGTAAATCCGATGTGGTATGCTTGTGGCCAAGCAAAGGCGAGCGCAGCAAGGATCAATGTGGTATTTCCTGTTCTGCCGATTCCACTGTTAGATTGTTACTCATGCTTTGGTTCTCCAATCTGGTTGATAATGTTTGTTCTCGAAAACACATACATCGACCAGATGGAGGACTTTTTTACACGTCCAATAATTATGTGCGAAAGATAGCTTACGTTATCATCAATGCCCGGTTCTACCTGCGACGAAAAGTTGTGATACAGGCGGGGAAAATTGCCGAAAACAATTGACAGGATAGTACGTAAGCATTACAATTGAGCAAAATTACGGGATTATAGCTGGGTTTGGAACTTTGTATGGGCAGGTCGTTGCTGTGGTGGCGACGGCAGGCCTGGCAAAAAAGGCCCGAAAAACTATAATTTGCCGGAATATATTGCGAAAGGAGCATGTAATGAAGTCCGGTTTTTCACATTCAGCCGATTCGGCTGGAAAATCCTCAATTCTTAAAACAGGCCCTTCGATTCTTTCAACTGTGCTCAAGACAGGTTCTCTCGGGACAGGCGCCGAGATAGCCGTGCAATCGCTTATTGACCAGGGTGTTGATACGATGTTTGGCTACCCGGGCGGGGTGATATTGCCATTTTTCGATAAGCTGTATGATGCGCCGATTCGATTTATAATTCCGCGACATGAGCAGGGCGGGGCGCATATGGCGGATGCCTATGCTCGTGCAAGCGGGAAAGTCGGCGTGATAGTCGCGACGAGCGGGCCGGGGGCGTGCAATCTGGTTACGGGTCTTGGGACGGCGATGATGGATTCGGTTCCGATGGTCGCCATAACGGGACAGGTTCGGACAGAGCTAATCGGTAATGACGCATTTCAGGAGGCCGATACCACGGGTATTACGCGGCCTGTTACTAAATACAATTGCATAGTCAAGGATGTAAAGGATCTTGCGCGGTCGATTAAGGAGGCGTTCTTTATCGCCTCGACGGGAAGACCCGGGCCGGTGGTTGTTGATTTGCCGGTTGATGTTCAGGTTGCCAAGACCGAGTATGACGCCGGTGTCGAGATGCGATTGCCGGGGTATAAGCCGAAGGTGAAGGGGCATCATCGGCAGATAGAAATGGCTGCCGAGGCGATAAATAAATCGGAGAAGCCGGTGCTTTACGTCGGCGGCGGTATTATTAGCGCCAACGCCGGCGAAGAGCTGCGTGCGCTTGCGAAAAAGGCGCATCTGCCGGTTACGATGACGCTGCTGGGGCTGGGCAGTTACGACCAGAACGAGGCGGAATCACTGGATATGCTCGGAATGCACGGAACCGCATACGCCAATTACGCGGTGCAGGAGTGCGATTTACTGATAGCGGTCGGCGCCCGGTTCGATGACAGGGTAACGGGCAAGGTCAAGGCATTTGCGCCGCACGCGAAGGTGATACATATCGATATTGACCCGGCGAGTATAGCGAAGAACGTTCGGGCGGATATCCCGGTCGTGGGCGACGCGAAATATATATTGAGTGAAATGGTCAAGATGGTTGAGCACCGCGAACGCAAGGATTGGTTCGCCAAGATTGCGCAGTGGAAGAAGAAGTATCCGCTGGGTTACGACAGGAAATCGACGAATATAAAGCCGCAATACGTGATTGAGCAGATTTGCGAATTAACGGGCGGCGACGCGATAATAACAACGGGCGTCGGGCAGCATCAGATGTGGACGTCGCAGTTCTACAAGTTCAAAAGGCCGAGGCAGTTTATCACTTCGGGCGGTCTTGGAACGATGGGATATGGTCTGCCTGCGGCGATAGGTGCGCAGATAGCGATGCCGGAAGCGACGGTTGTCGATATTGATGGGGACCACAGTTTTAATATGACGCTGACGGAGCTAAGGACAGCGGTTCAGTATGAGCTGCCGATAAAGGTCTGCATTATGAACAACGGGTATATGGGAATGGTTCGGCAGTGGCAGGAGCTATTCTACAACAAGCGTTATTCGAAGAGCTACCTTGCGAATCCGGATTATTCGAAAGTGGCCGAAGCGCTGGGCGCGGTTGGGGTGACGGTTGAGAAAAAGGCGGATGTGCCGAAGGCGATTAAGAAGATGCTGGCCGAGCAGAAGCCCTGCGTTGTGGATTTTCACGTTGAGCCGGAAGAGAATGTCTGGCCGATGGTCCCGGCGGGTAAGAGTTTGCACGAAATGGACGGACTGGACCTGTTGGAAAGTATGGCGTAAAAGAAAAGTAAAAATCAAAATGCAAAAAGTAAAAACTGGATTCCTGCTTCCGCAGGAATGACAAAGGAAAAGGCAAAGGGTAAGACCTATGAAGCATATAATAAGCGCGTTGGTTGAGAATAAACCGGGAGTTTTGGCTCATGTTTCGGGGATGTTCGCGGCGAGGGCGTTTAATATCGATTCGCTGGTCGTCGGGCGAACGGAGGACCCACAGCTTAGCCGGATGACGATTGTTGTAGTTGGTGATGACAGGGTGCTTGAGCAGGTTCGCAAACAACTTGCCAAGATTGTCCCTGTTGTGAAGGTTCAGGATTTCGCGGGCCAGTCGGTGGTTGCGCGAGATTTGATGCTGATAACGATTGCTGCGCCGCCTGAGAAGAGGCCTGAGATAGTAGCGCTGATAGAAACCTTCAAGGGCAACGTTGTTGATATTGGCCAGAAGACGATAATGGTTGAGATAAGCGGGCCTGAGGAGAAAATCGAGGCGTTTATCGAGATGTGCCGGCCATACGGGATAAAGAACGTTGCGCGGACGGGGACGATAGCGATGCCGAGACAGGAAAAGACAAGCGCCGGGCCGCAGGAAGCAGCAGAGGAGTAAGAAGTCAGAGGACAGAAGACAGAGGACAGAAGACGGCGTACAGCGGATTCCCGCCGTCCCTAAGGGACGAGACGCGGGGGTAGGCAGCGTATAGTAAGGGCACCCCCACTCGTTAGCTTCGCAAACGAAGCTGTGGGGGTGCCTTTTTTTTGATTCCGAGCCGGATTTAATGTTGCGGTTGTCTGCGAGATTGTTAAAATTGTCACAGTGAAGAACAGTTAATATCGGGTTTGATTAACAGGTAATAATTGCTGAGGAAGACATCACATGTCCGGATTTCCCAAAAGTGAGCCGGGGATAATACTGCGTCCCTAAGGGACTAATTTAATTTTACAGGAGAAAAAAATGAACACACCCAAAGTTCGCGTAACATTTATTGTACTCACCTTTATTGTCTATCCATCTATTTCAAAAGCCGCCGAGCCAAATAGTTTTCCTGTTTGCAAATGGACGGGAGAGCAAAGTTGTCCTGCAGTCAGCGGCAACTACGTTGTCTGGCAGGATAACCGTTCGGGCGGCTATGATATTTACCGAAACAATCCTTTGGATATGAACGACTTTAATGGTATTTCGGTATGCTTGCAGTCCGGCGACCAGAAATTTCCAGCCATCAGCGGTAGCACGGTTGTCTGGCAGGATTTTCGTAACGGCAATAATGACATCTTCCGCTACAGTCTGCCATCGGGTCCGGAAGCCGCCGTATGCACTTATACCGGCAAACAAGATGTTCCCGCAATCAGCGGCGATATCATTGTCTGGAGGGATAACCGTAACGGGAATTACGACATATTTGGTTACGATGGAAGTGAATTTGAAATCTGCACGGACGCCGCAGCCCAGTCGTATCCTGCCATCAGCGGGAATATGGTGGTCTGGCAGGACGCACGCAACGGCGGTATGGATATCTACCGCAAAAATATCAGTACAGGACAGGAGTATGAGGTTTGTGTAAGCAGCAGTTGGAAGCAGAACGCGGCCATAAGCGGCAACGTTGTCGTCTGGCAGGATAACCGAAATGGGGACGACGATATTTACGGCAAGAACTTTGCTACAGGGGAGGAAATGGAAATCTGCAAATATGCAGGCAGCTGGCAGGTTTGTCCCGCGATAAGCGGCGACATAGTAGTTTGGGAAGACCAGCGGGGCATCAATTCCGATATTTACGGCTATCGAATTTCGACGCATACGGTATTTCCGATTTGCACGCTGGCCGGCGACCAGAAGAATCCGGCAATAGACGGCAATTTTGTTGTTTGGGAGGATTATAGGAATGGCAGCAGCAACGCCGATATCTATGGCGTATATATTCCTGAGCCGGCTGCGCCTTCTACAATAACAGTCCTTGACCCCAACGGCGGCGAGATGCTTCTGTCAGGTTCGCAATATACGATAAGGTGGGAAAGCAGCGGGCTGGGCGGCAGCAATGTGAAGCTCGAATATTCGACCGACAATGGCGCGGGTTACATAACGATAGACGCTAATCTTCCCGACAGCGGCTCATACCTCTGGCAGCCGCTGCCGACAGTGGATTCAAATCAATGCCTGATTAAAATAAGCGACAAAAATGGCACGATTGCCAGTGATACCAGCAACTATTTGTTTGCGATTTTCGAGTGCGACGCATCGCTGACAGCCGACCTGAGCGGCGATTGCAAGGTTGATTTTGCGGATTTCGCCTTGTTTGGCGACCAATGGCTTGCCTGCGGTAATCCGCACGACCCCAACTGGTGCCCTTAATTCTTCCTGATTGCAATACTACCAATTTTAACACGTGGATATTTATCTTCGGGGCTAACCGATGAGGAATCGGCGTAGTATCAGTTTTTGTTTCCTTTTTAAGGGGATTGGTGTATAATTCGGGCCTGTTATTCAGGTTGAGAAACGGGACGTTCCCCGCTCGCCCCCACGCTTTGCTTCGCAAAGCGAAGCAGGGGGGAGCTTCGGGCAATTGGTTGGTTGTTTAAAATTAGGAGACAAAGCGTGGAAAATCATCGCAAGAGTAAGATTAAGAGAAGGCGCAAGAGCGGATTTTTAGTTCGGATGCGGACGAGCAAAGGCCGGCAGATGATAAGGAACAAGCGTCGGGCTGGCCGGTCGGTGAACGTGCGAAAAACCATGAAGTAAGGCAAGATATTTGCCACCAAGGCACAAAGACACGAAGAAAAAAGTAAAAAGTAAAAGGTAAAAAGCAAAAAAAGAATCAGTGAAATCCGCGTAATCCGCGATTAAAAAAACTTTGTGACTCAGTGTCTTCGTGGCGGAAAGATAAGGAGAATAAGAAATGGCGTTGAAGATGTTTTACGAGAAGGACGCGCCGCTTGCCCCGTTGAAGGGCAAGAAGGTTGCGACGATAGGTTACGGCAGTCAGGGTCACGCACATAGTTTGAATCTGCGCGACAGCGGTGTCAAGGTGGCGGTAGCGGAACTGCCCGGCACGCCGAATTATAAGATAGCGATAAAGCACGGGTTTAAGCCGACGGATATCAAGACGGCAATGAAAGGCGCTTCGCTGATTATTATTACGCTGCCTGACGTTGTGCAGGGGAAGCTTTACGAAAAGTTTATTAAGCCGAATCTTGTGCCGGGGCAGACGCTTGGTTTCTGCCACGGGTTCAATATTCATTTCAAATACATTGTTCCGCCCAAGGGCAACAACGTTGTGATGATTGCGCCGAAGGGGCCGGGACATTTAGTCAGAAGCGAATACCAGAAGGGCGGCGGAGTGCCGTGTATCGTGGCGGTAGAGAAGGACGCGACTGGCGATGCTTTGAAAATTGCGCTTGCCTGGGGTAACGGCATAGGCGGGGCGAGGGCGGGCATAATCAAGACGACGTTCAAGGAAGAGACCGAGACGGACCTGTTCGGCGAGCAGTGCGTATTATGCGGCGGATTGTCATCACTGATTAAAGCGGGATTCAATACTTTAGTCGAGGCGGGTTATCAGCCGGAGATTGCGTATTTCGAATGCATGCACGAAGTGAAACTCATCGTTGATTTGATGTACCAGGGCGGCTTGAGCTATATGCGATACAGCATTTCGGATACGGCTGAATACGGCGACCTGACACGCGGGCCGAGAATCATTACGTCCAAAACACAGGCGGAGATGAAGAAAATCCTCAAGGAAATCACCAGCGGCAAGTTCGCTAAAGAGTGGATGAAGGAAAACGCGACGGGCTTAAAGAAGTTCAACAGTCTCTATAAGAAAGATTACAATTGCAAGCTCGAAAACGTCGGACGCAAACTGCGGAAGATGATGAAGTGGATTGCCGTCAAGGAAGGCGAAAAACCTCGTTAGACGGCGAATGAATTTTTAACCGCCGAGCACGCGGAGACCGCAGAGATAAAAATAACTCTGTTAAAATGGTGATGCTATGAAAACGTTAAGAGCGGTGATTCTGGTGATGTGTTGTCTGGCAGCGGGTTGCGAGCCGCAAGATATTCCTGCATTTTTTGCGCCAGAGGGGCCGCCTTCAAAGGGGGAGATATACTCTCGCTATCGGCAAACGATTCTCAAACAAAGCACAAGCGCGGGTGTGCTGTCGGTTTTTGGGACGCCCGAACACGCGTTGTTGAGCCAGAGCAAGAGCATAGTTGCCCTGGCAGGCGACAAGAAACAGGGCAAGAAGATGTGGTTCAATATGGTTTCTTTCGATGAGAACGAGTTGATAGCCAAACGGAAATACGTTTTTATTTCCGATGAGAGGCCGAGGCAGTTGTTCGTTGAGCCGTGGGAGGGCGTGGATTTTGGCTGTCAGATGGTTTTGTCGAAAGAGTTCCTTGATGAGCCATACGCCAACGAAAACGCCAGGCGCATTGCGGTATTAAAACAGGTTGAAGCGGACACCCGCAAGGATACAAGCGAGATTGGCGCGGATAACGCGATGCTGAGTTTGTGCGGGATGATGGCGGGGCAGGGGATGGAGGCAACTCTTGCCAAATTGAGCGGTTCGCCCGCGATTGCAAGTCGCCTTGACAAGCCGAAAGGTGTGGAGTTTGAGCATATCAGTTTCGACAAGTGTCGGCTGCGGATGGTTATTGATAACGACGTTGTAATGGTCAGAATGCGGCTTGGGTCGTTCGGCAAGGACGAGAAAGTCAGCTTCGAGATGCTTGGCGAGATGGATAATTAAGTGCTTTTTTGAAATTTCCGGGCTGATACATCGCAGGAAAATCAAAAGAGTGGGTCCGTAAGCCGAGTTTTGTTTTATACGACCATTTATCTAGGCCAACCGTTGCCAGCTGGCTCAAGCGACCTACCCGCCGGTATTGCCCGGGCCGGGCACCGGCTGCTTGGTCTTACAGGCGGTGGGGTTTGCCCTGCCGGAATTGTCACCAATCCCGCGGTGCGCTCTTACCGCACCATTTCACCATTACCTGCTTCGATTGCTCGAAACAATCGGCTGTGTATTTTCTGTGGCACTATCCCTTCCCGATAAATCGGGAGGTGGCTGTTAGCCATCACCGCGCCCTGTCCTGCTCGGACTTTCCTCCGACCCCGAAGAGCCGGCGGTCGTTCGACCCACTCTTTTGATTTTCAATGTGCTGTTTATAACGGATTATTTTGTTAGACCCTTTGCTCAAGGCAGGTAATCCGGTCTCATTATACCAGAAAGGCGATTACTGTTCGCGTTTAATCTCGGTGTGTTTTTTGAAGGTTTCGTCGTTTGTGTCGGGGAAGTCGCTTCGGAAATGGACGCCTCGGCTTTCTTTTCGGGCCAGGGCGGATTGCGCGATAAGCAGGCAGACGGTGAGCATATTCTGGAGTTCCCAGCCCTGCGGGTTATCGAAGGCCTTATCCATAACATAACGCTGCCAGAAGTGAATCTGGTCGATGGCCTGCCTCATTTCGGGCGATTTTCTTGTGATGCCTACGTTTCGCCACATAAGTGCCCTCAGGGAGTTTTTGACGTCGGAGGTATCGAGGTGCCTGAGTTCGGAATGGGGGATTTGAAATTTGATTATAGATTGGCCGAAGCCGGCGGTTTTGGGGGCTGCCGGTGTCTGGCCTGCGATTCTGCCGAAGACGAGACCCTCCAAAAGGGAGTTGCTGCCGAGGCGATTTGCGCCGTGAAGGCCCGTTGAGGTGACTTCGCCGCAGGCGTAGAGATTTTCGATATTTGTTTTCGCGGCGATGTCGGTTTTGACGCCGCCGACCATATAGTGTGCACTGGGGCGAACGGGGATGAGGTCTTTGCTGATGTCGATGTCGAAGCTGTCGCAGAGTTCGCTTATGACGGGGAATCTTTTGGTGAAGTGCTGCTTATCGAAGTGGCGGATGTCGAGATAGACGTGTGTGGATTTGGTTTTGAGCATCTGTGTGAGGATGGCCCTGCTGACGATATCTCGCGGGGCGAGTTCAGCGGCGGGGTTGTAGTCCTTCATAAACGCCCGGCCTTTGGTGTCGCGCAGGACGGCTCCTTCGCCGCGAAGTGTTTCGGTAATCAGTGCGCGTGACGCGCCGGCGATATATAGCGTTGTCGGGTGAAACTGGACGAATTCCAAATCCTGCAGGATTGCGCCAGCGCGATAAGCTATCGCAAGGCCGTCGGCTGTTGCGCAAGAGGGGTTTGTGGTTTCGCGGTAGAGTTGCCCTGCGCCGCCCGTAGCGAGGATTGTGTTGAGCGCCCAGATTATGCGTGTGCCTTTTTCCTTGTGCCAGCCGATAACGCCGAGGCATTTGTGGTCGTCGGTCAGCAGGTCTATTGAGAAGAAATTTTCGATGATAGTGATATTTCGCTGCTGTCTGGCTTTTGCAATAAGGGTCTGTGCGATGATTTTACCTGTTTCGTCGCCGTGAGCGTGGGCGATTCGAGGGTGGGAGTGTCCGCCTTCGAGAGTTGTGGCGATATTGCCATTGACCATATCGAAAGCGCAGCCCCAGTCGAGCAATTGCCGGATAAGCCCGGGTCCTTGGCGGACGACGAGGTCAACGGTTTTTTCATCGCTGAGTCCGCCGCCTGTGCGCAGGGTATCGGCGATGTGCGATTCGAATTTATCTGTTTTTTCAAGGACTGAGGCGATGCCGCCCTGTGCGTGCCAGGTGTTGCTGTCTTCGACGGTGCCTTTGGTAACGACAGTAACGGAGCCGTGCTGCGAGGCCTCGATTGCTGCGCGAAGGCCGCCGACGCCCGCCCCGATTACCAGGTAGTCGGTCGATTGCTGGTGCGTAGTAACGGAGTCAATATCAACAAGATAGCGTCTGAAGTCCGACTGGAGCATTGATTAATCGCCTTTTTTTCAAAGAAAACAAGCATTACTAAAGTTAAGTTTTTAACGGTTACCTGTATTAAATTCGTTCGGAATTATGGTATTGTAACGATTCTTTGAACGGTAGCAATAAAGGATTGTGCAATGATGGAACTGGATTTATTGGGCTGGATGGTAGTAGCATCGTGTGCGGTGATGGTGGGTATCTCCAAGACGGGGCTGCCTGGGATGGGAATACTCTTTGTGCCGCTGATGGCGATGGTGATACCCGCGAGGCAATCGACGGGGGCGGTGCTGGGGATATTGATTTTAGCGGATGTTTTCGCGGTGAGCTATTACCACAAAGCCGCGATGTGGCGCCATATTATCCGGCTGATTCCGGCGACGCTCGTCGGCATAGTCGCGGGATACTTTGTGATGAAGGTAATCAGCGATGAGCAGTTGAAGCCGATAATCGGCGTAATCGTGGTGGCGATGCTGGCGGTCAACTGGTGGCGCAATCGAAAGGGGGAGGACGTTCCGACAGAGTGGTGGTTTGCGGAGGTGATGGGATTTTTCGCCGGGCTGACGACTATGATGGCCAACGCCGCGGGGCCTGTTATGATTGTGTATCTGCTGGCGATGCGTCTGCCAAAGGTCGAGTTTGTGGGGACAAGCGCGTGGTTTTTCTTTATTGTCAACTGGCTGAAGGTGCCGTTCAGTATGCACTTAGGGCTGATTAACATCGAGTCGGTAAAACTTGGTTTTATTATGCTGCCTTTTATTATCATCGGGGCGATTTTGGGGATAGTTGCGTTGAAGAAGATGCCCCAGAAGGTATTTGAGATTACGATACAGCTTTTGGCGCTTGCGGCGGGAATTAAGCTGCTGTTTTAGCCGATGAGAGCTGGCGAAATGGGTTGCAAAATTGTGGTTTTGACAGGATTATTAGAGATATGATAACAGGGCCCCAGAATAGTAAATTTGCCAGTGAACGCCAGCGGATGGTTGAGCACGACCTGAAGGGGCGGGGTATAACCGAGGCGGGGGTGCTTTCGGCGATGGGGCGGCTATTGCGCGAGGAGTTTGTGCCCGAGTCGTATGAGTCGCAGGCATACGCGGATTGCCCTTTGCCGATCGGAATGGGGCAGACGATTTCGCAGCCATATATTGTTGCGTTGATGACGCAGGAACTTCGGCTGAATCATTTCTGCGAGGTGCTGGAGATAGGCACGGGCAGCGGGTATCAGACGGCGGTCCTGGCGAAATTAGCGAAACGGGTTTACACGGTAGAACGGTTCGCGGATTTATCGGCGAAAGCTCAGGCGGTTCTTGGCCGGCTGGGAATCAATAATGTTGAGTTTTATGTCGGCGACGGCAGTGCTGGCTGGCCTAAAAAGAAGACGTTTGACAGGATTATAGTTACGGCGGCTGTGCCGGATGTGCCGCAGCAATTGATTGACCAGCTTGGCGCGGGCGGGCTGATTGTCGTGCCGATTGGCGCAGGCGGAGCGCAGGAGCTTATCGTGGGGACAAAAAAGGAAGGCAAACTCATTGAGCGGGTTTTGTGCGATGTCCGCTTTGTCAAACTCGTCGGCAAACACGCGTTCGAGGAATAATAGGTGAGTGAATTAGCCGCGAAAACAACGGGAGATATTAAGCTGTCGATGCCGGTGCAATTTTTGAAGGGTGTAGGGCCGGCGAGAGCGGAGATATTTGCCAAGCTGGGGGTTGTTACCGTCGGTGATTTGTTAGAGTATTTTCCGCGTGACTGGGTCTTTGCGCCGGAGCCGAAGAAAATAGGTGAGTTGGAGACAGGTGAAACAGCATCGATTGTGGGGCTGGTTGAGTCAACGGATTTTCAGAATTACCGCAGGCCTGCGATATTCGAGGCGATGGTGAGCGATGAGACGGGAATTTGCCGGATAATATGGTTTAACGGGGGATATCTGCGGGACCAGTTGAGGCCCGGGCAGGCGATTATGGCGTGGGGCAAGGCGGGGGAATATAAGCACCAGTTGCAATTGACCAACCCGAAGTTTCGAATAATAGATGCGGAGACATTGGAAAAGAAAAAGGCGGACCCGTTTTTCTTCAACGGCGGGGTGTATCCAGCCAGCGGCGGGCTGAGCAGCGTGCAGATAAAAAAAATAATCAGGCCTGTGCTGGATAATCTCGGCGGACTCGTCGGCGAATTCTATGACGACGAATTTCTTAAAAAAATGGAGCTGATAAAACGCAAAGACGCGTTTGGCTGGATTCATTTGCCTGCGGATGAGGGCAAATTAGGTAAGGCAAAACGCCGGCTTAAATTCGATGAATTGTTTTTGATGCAGTTGGGGCTTGCGCTTCGCAGGCACAGGCACAGCAAATTCGCCTCGGCGGTCGCGATGAAATCTTCCGAGGAAATCGACCGGCGGATTCGAAAGCGATTCCCATTTTTGCTTACGGAAGACCAGGATAAGACAATCGCTGAAATAGTGGCCGATATGCAAAGGCCGATACCGATGAATCGACTGCTTCAGGGAGACGTTGGCTCAGGCAAAACCGTTGTTGCTCTTTACGCGACGCTGCTGGCGGTGGCGAATAAGACGCAGGTTGCGATTATGGCGCCGACGGAAATTTTAGCAAACCAGCATTTTATAAGTATCGAGAGGTATTTGCGAAACAGCGACGTGAAACGTGTGCTGATTACGGGCGGGCTGGCGGGTAAAAAGAGGGACGAGGTTCTCAAAGAGATAAAAGCAGGCGATATTGATATCGTTGTGGGGACGGTTGCGTTATTGGAGAAGGATATCGAGTTCAAAAAACTTGGTTTGGTTGTGATTGACGAGCAGCACAAGTTCGGCGTTCACCAGCGGGCCCAGTTGCGCAAGGATGGCACGCCTCATTGCCTTGTTATGACCGCGACGCCAATTCCGCGGACTTTGGCGATGACGGTTTTCGGGGATTTGGATGTGTCGATAATCAAACACAGCCCGCCGGGCAGGGGGGCGGTGGTTACGCGATGGGTTGCGCCGGAAGACAGACCAAAGGCATACGAATTTATCCGTGAGCGGTTGCGCGCGGGCAAACAGGCGTATTTCGTATATCCGCGTATAACGGGAATAGAGGAAGAAGGCGACATTAAGGCGGCTACCGACGGGTGGCGAGAATTGTCGAAGGTGTTCAGTGAGTTCAAGGTTGAATTACTGCACGGGCGGATGAGCCCAGAGAAAAAACAGCAGGTGATGGCGGAGTTTCGCAAAGGGAAAATAAGGGCGCTGGTCGCGACAGTGGTGATAGAGGTGGGCGTGGATATTCCCAATGCGACGATAATGGTTATCGAGGGTGCGGACGACTTCGGCCTGGCACAACTGCACCAGTTGCGGGGGCGCATAGGCAGGGGGACAGATAAGTCGTTTTGCTTTTTGTTTGCGGATAAAGAGACGGAAAACGAGGTTGCGAAAAGCCGGCTTGAGATGATGGAGCGGAGCAACGATGGTTTCGAGATAGCGGAGCACGATTTGAAACTGCGCGGCCCCGGAGAACTTTTCAGCACGCGGCAGCACGGCCTGCCCGATTTGAAAATCGCCAATATCATCGACGATTACGATTTGTTGGTTATGGCTCGTCGCTGCGCATTTGAACTTGTTTCGGCAGACCCTATGCTTACTGTTCCTACGCACAAGAATATCAGGCAGACGCTGATAACCAAATTCGGCGACTCATTAGGTCTTGCGGATGTTGCTTAACGAGGGGGGATTATTTTTTCCGGTATTGTCTCAGCAAATCGAGGAGGTTTTGCATATCGTCAGGCAGGGGGGTATTTTCACAGATGCCGGTAGATGTTTTTGCGGTCGCCGATTTTTACAACCACAACGAGCAAAATTTTATCCTGGATTTGATAAATAATGCGGTAATTGCCTGAGCGTATGCGGTAAAGCTTTTCATCAGCGTAAAGCAATTTGCATCCGGCAGGTCGGGGATTTAATGCCAATGCTTCGATGTGGGCGAACAATTGCCGCTTAATTTTTTCGGGCTGGGCTTCGATAAACTTCGAAGCACGCGGTTTAAATTCTATTGAATACATCCCTGTATCAGTTAAATCCCAAGTTTCTTTTTAAGGGCTTTAAGAGTAATAGTTCCCGGCTCTTTCATCGCTTTTAACGCTTCTTCGAGGTCTATTTTGTCTTCCAGTGCTTCAATCATCTCGAGGTCTTCGATAGACACAACGGCTACGGCGGGTTTGTTGTTTTTCTCGATGCAAATGCGCTCGGAGCCGAACATTACACGGTTGGCTATATTCGTGAAATCCTGTCTTGCTTTTGTCATACTTACGCGAGTCATAATAGTGTCCTTTCCTTTATATAGTATCGCAAATAATGCCCCGTGGTTCAAGGAAAAACTTGAAAAGTTTGTAATATTTCGAAAGTTTATAACTTTTAACGCGGTTTTCCGATTTTTCTGTATTTTCTCAGCAAATCGAGGAGGTTTTGCATACCCTTCTTCGCTTCCTCCTTCGCTAAAGCTATGGAGGACAGGAAAGCTACGAAGGGCGAGCATTATATTTAATGAAAATGACCAAAACTCAGGACTTCCTATATTTTCGCAAGAGGTCTAATAGGTTTTGCATATCGTCAGGCAGGGGGGCTTCGAAGGAGACGATTTTTTCGGTTGTGGGGTGTTTGAAGGATATTGTCCATGCGTGGAGTGCGCAGCGGGCGATAACAGGGGCTTCGATGGCGGGGTCGGTGTTTTTTAATTGCCAGGGATAGACGGGTTTGCCGCCATACATATCGTCTGCGACGATGGGGTGCTTGATATGGGCGAGGTGGACGCGAATCTGGTGGGTTCTGCCCGTTTTGGGGGTGAGTTTCAAGAGTGAGAAGCCGCGAAAGGTTTCGAGGACCTCGTAGAAGGTGATTGCCTCTTTGCCGGTTTCGGGCCGGACCGCGTATTTGTACCTGAATTTGAGATTGATGCCGAGCGGGGCGTTTATACGGTCTCGCGTGAGTTCGGGGGTGCCGTGGACGATGGCGATGTAACTTTTTTGGACCAGCCGGTCGTGGAACTGCCTTGAGATTTTCCACTGGGCGACTTCATTTTTCGCGAGAATCATTACGCCCGTGGTATTTCTGTCTAAGCGGTGGACGATGCCCGGTCTAAATTCGCCCAGCGCTATGGGGAATTTAGCGTCGTCGGCTTCGGAGTCATCTTCTTCATCTTTATCTTCATCGGTCTCCGCCAAGTCGGGGTCTATAAAATCACCGCTGGCGATGTGGAAGGCCAGCGCGTTTGCGATAGTGCCGCTGGTGTTGCCTCTGGCGGGGTGGACGAGGATATCGGCGGATTTATTGATGATAATGATGTCGTTGTCTTCGTGGATTATATTGAGCGGTATGTCTTCAGGGGGGATTTCCGTTTTGGGCAACTCAGGCAGGGTGATTTCGATGAGGTCATCGGGATTGAGCTTCAAGCTTGGTTTGGCCTGTTTGCCGTTGACTTTAACGCCGCCCGCCTTGATGACCTCCTGCAGCATTACCCTGCTATAGTTGGAGAACCGCCCGTGGAGATATTTATCGAGCCGGCGTTCCTGCAGGGCACTGCCGACGCGAAGTGTGAGGTCTGTATCCTTATTCGGCATTTCGCGCGATAATCAATTCTGGGCCGGAGCGTTTGGCTCACGGACGACCGGAACCTGCATCTGTATCTTTGGTCTCGGCATCGGCTTGAGAACCAGTTTTTCAGTGAATGAGTCCATCGCGGTTAGCCGTTGTTTCGCGGTTGCTGCCGGGGCAGTACCTTCGTACGCGGCGCCGGTTGCCACCTCTTGGTACAGTTTTCTCGCTCCATCAGGATTGCCAAGCTCTTCCTCGCATAAACCCAGGCCGATTTTGGCGAGGGCTTCGAGGGAGGGGTTGGGGCTTCGCTTCAGATATATATCGAGCGCTTTGGTATAGCTTTCTTTCGCTTTGCCTATTTGTGTGGCGATGTCCTGCTGACTGACAGAACCGAAACGGAACTGGAGTTCCGTTCGCATGATTTCAGCGTTCTTGATGAGGGCCATCGCGGCAACGGCGTCGCTGGAGGCGGTTTTGGCGATACTGTCGAATCCGTCCGTAAGGTTTAAAAGAGTGAAGGCGCTGTCTTCACCCCTCATTTGTTTCTGGGCGATAAAGGCCTTTTGCTGCGGCAGTTGCGACAGCAGCGAGGTCAAATTAGTCTGTTCCCGCACGGCCACCACTGTTTTTTGATAGCGGTAGTAGAAGAATGAGGCGAGGACGAGAACGACAACAACCGCAACGTAGATTATCGTTCTGAGGTTCTGGTTGGCCCATGCGGGCAGATTGCCAAGCCAAATGGCCAGGTCATTGGTTTTCAGTTCATGGCGATGTTCGGCCTTCATAGTATTCTCCGTTAAAATAATTTTTCGACAAATTCTTATCTGCTGTCGGTTAAGCAATGGCAGCCATTCTACCAAAGGTCGTTTTATGTTGCAACGGCTGTGGGGCTGATGTAAAATTAAAACTTTATGTTGAAAAGGACTTCAAGGATGACAATAGTCCGTAGGTTTCCGCGGTCAGGAACAGGTATTTTGGTTTGCGCAGTGATGTGCGTTGTTGCTGTTTGCGGGTCGTGGACCGGGCTTGAAGCCCGTGAGAACACGGCGCTGGGCCAAGGACGTGCAGGTGCAGGCAAGACAGCCGTGCCGCAGGGATTAGAGGGTATTTGGGACCCCGCCAGGTATATCAGTACCGATGAGATTAAACCGGGTATGGAGGCGTATTGTCTGACGGTCTATAAAGGGACGACGGTCGAGAAATTCGGTCTGGAGGTTCTGAGCGTTGTTCATGATTTTACGCCCGGCAGAGACGCCATATTAGTTCGCGGGACCGACGAGAGATTCATTCACACGGGGCCTGTCGCGGGTTGCAGCGGCTCGCCTGTCTATATTGATGGTCGGCTGGCGGGTGCGCTGGCGACGGGATGGCAATTCAGCAAAGACCCCCTGTATGGCGTTACGCCGATTGCAGATATGCTGCGAGTGGGAACCGGAGGACAGAAGACAGAAGACAGAAGACAGATAGCGGAAGCCGGACCGGGACTTAATTATGATTTTTCAAAACCCATCGATTTTGCAGGAGTGGAAAGGAAGGTTTTGTCGCCTGTATCATCATCGCGCGGCCAGTTCGCAGGGGCGTCGATGTTGCCCTGTCCGATGGTAGTTTCGGGTGTGCCGGAGTCGGTGACGGGTGAATTGGATGAGTCGCTGCGGCCATTGGGATTTATGGTTGTATCCGGCGCTGGCGGGGGCGGGGGGAAGCCGAGCGATGTTTGCGATATCAAGCCGGTGCCGGGCGGATGCCTGACCGTGCCATTAGTTTCGGGTGATATTACCATCGAAGTTGTCGGGACGATTACCGAAGTGAGGGGCGACGATATTTATGCCTTTGGGCATTCATTTTTAGGTTACGGGCCTGTGGATTTTCCGATGGCAACGGGCGAGATTCATACGGTGGTATCGAGCGTGATACGCTCGTTTAAGGTGGGGACATCGGTGAATGTCATAGGCGCGTTGAGAGCGGATGAGTCAACGGCGGTTCGGGGTAAAATAGGGGCTTCGGCGAGGACGATTCCGCTGACGGTGAATGTGAGCCGGTATAACGACAGCCGGCCGAGGAAATATAACTGCCGGATTGCCGATAACCGTATGTTAACGCCGCGGCTGCTGCGGGTGATCGTAGCAAGCGCGGGGCTTTTTGGAGGGGAGATGCCGCCTGATAATACGGTTTACTACAAGGGCACTATCGAAACTGACGGGGCGGGAACGATTGCGTTTGATAATGTCTCGACGGGCGAAGGTTTGAACGAGGTAGTGCGTGACACTATGAGTCCCCTTGGTTTGCTGATGAATAATCCCTACAGGCAGGTTCGAATAAAATCAATTAACGTGGATTTGGACATACGCGAAAAGGACATATCCTCAGCTATATGGTCTGTCGGGTTGTCCGGTTCCCGCGTCAAAAGGGGCGATAATCTGGACGTGGAGGTTGTTACGGAGTCGGTGCGGTCGCAGAAACAAAAATACAATTTCAATTTTACCGTGCCTGAGAACACCCCTGTGGGGACATATCAGTTGATTATCTGCGGCGGGTTCGAGTATGAGGAATTTTTGAGAAAGGCGGTCCCGCACAGGTTTGTCCCGGAGAATTTCGATACGATGGTTGGTGTGATTAACAGGATTTTGGCGGTCGGCAGGGACGAGCTGCACTGTGTTCTGGTTTTGCCCGCCGGGGGGGTGGCGTTGGAGCAGGCGGAGCTGCCTGAGCTGCCTGCGACAAAGGCGATGGTTCTTGGCGACGCCAGGAGAGCCAATACTATGCAGGCATTTCCCGGCTGGATTGATAAAAGCGTGCGGACGTCAACGATAATAACAGACAAAAAAATTATGAATGTTACGGTGGAACAGTGATTAAGAAAATAAAATCAGTTTATTGTTTAGCGGTGTTGTTTCTGGTCATCCTGTCGGCGACCCTTTGTCCTGCGGTAACAAGCAAGGTTACCCGTCATGACAGCAGCCGGGAATTTCAAAAAGGCGAGACGAATGACGTTGTAATCGGCTCCCGCGGGACCATGCAATTAGGCAGGCGTTCGGAAATTCTTGTGAAGCAGTTTGACGACGTCTGGTCAATCAACAGCATCATTTCAATCGGAGACACCGTGTATGTGGGGACAAGCCCCAACGGCGGGGTTTATTCATTCGCTGCGTCCGGGCTTAAAAAGATTTACGCGGCGAAATTGGTTAAGAAGGAGCATCCTAAGGATAGTAACAGCCGAGATATCAACGAACCTAATGACCCGAATGCAGTTAAGCAGGACAGGCACCTCGCAAATGAGCATATTTTCGCGATGGCGGCGGATGCGTCGGGTCGTCTTTTAGTAGGCATAAGCGGGCAGAGGTGTGCGTTGAGTTGGCTGGAAGGCAGTGAGCTGAAGACGATTTTTGAGCCGAACGACTCGAATTACATATTCGCGATATCGGTGGCTAAGGGCGGGGATATTTATATTGGGACGGGGCCGAAGGGTAAAATTTATCGGCTCGATTCTTCAGGAAAGCGCAGCGAGGTTTTGTATGACAGCCCCGACAAGAACATACTTTCGCTTGCTCAGGGGCCTGACGGTTATATTTATGCGGGCAGCGACAGCCGGGGTCTTATTTACAGGATAAACCCGAAGACAAAAGAGGCCGCGATTTTGTATGACAGTGAGCAGCAGGAAATAACGGCCCTGGTGTTCATAGGCGAGGAGTTGTACGCGGCGGCTACTTCGGCTAACGCGGTTGGAGCCGAGGCGAAATTTGCTGCGCAAGCGCCGCAGGCGGGTCGTCCTGAACTGAAAGAAGAGGAAGGGGACGGGGACGAGGATTCGGGCGAGGAGAGTGACGGCGGTTCGACTACGCTCACCGCAGGCGGGACAAAACTTCAGATTGCCAACACAAAGGAGTCGGCGGGCGAACAGCCGGCGGAGCATAAAATGCCTGTCCCCAGACCGCCAAGACCTGCACAGGCCAGTTTTATTTACAAGGTTACAAAGGACGGCTTTGTGACGGATATATTCAACGAGGCGGCGGTATTTTTCTGCTTAGCGGCGCAGGGTAGGGAGCTTTTGGCTGGAACAGGCAATGACGCCCAGCTTTTTGCCGTGGAGCCGAATTCAGAAGAAAACACGGTTGTTTTTGAAGACAAGCAGGCGTCGCAAATTACGGCGGTCGCTGTGGTCGGCGATAACGCGTATATCGGGATGGCGAATCCCGCGCGCCTCGTAAAGCTGGGGAAAGTTTTTGCGCGTGAGGGTGTATATACCTCGGACCTTGTTGACGCGGGTCAGCCGGCGAAGTGGGGCAAGCTTCAGATTGAAGCAGACGTGCCGCGTGGATGCGAGGTGCTGATGGCCTGCCGCAGCGGTAATGTGAAAGACGTAAACGACAAGAGTTTTTCAAAATGGACGGAGCCGAAAGAGGTTGCCGGGCCTGTGCAGATGGATTGTCCCGTAAACAGGTTCTCCCAGTATAAGCTTATTTTTCGCGGAAGCGACAAGACAAGCCCCGTTGTGCGTGAAGTAGCGATAGCATCGGCTGTACCTAATCTTGCGCCGAAGGTTGAATCGGTGAATGTGTCGCGGATGGAAGGAACGGGTAAAAACGGCGTGTTCAAAATCAACTACGACGCCAAAGACGATAACGGCGACAAGCTGATTTACAAAATCGATTTCAGGAAGGTCGGCAGAGCCGGCTGGATTCAGATGAAGGATGCGGTCGAGGCAGGCAGCTTTGAATGGGACGGCAGAACGGCGGAGGACGGCAGATACGAAATAAGGGTTACGGCCAGCGACGAGAGGAGCAATACGCCTGAAACCAAATTGGCCGGCAGCAGGGTGAGCGACGCGGTTGTGGTGGATAATACGGGGCCGGCTGTCGTGAAATACAAGCTCGAAAAGGCAGGCAAAAAAGTTACAATAAGGGTTACAGTCAATGACGAGCTAAGCGCGATAGGCAAAGTCGAATACACCGTCGATAGCGACGCCAACTGGATAGGGATTGTGCCGGATGACCTTATTTATGATACTACGAGTGAGGACTTTACGATTCTTGTGGAGAAATTGTCTGCGGGTCAGCACATAATTTCGCTGAAACTGGCCGATGCGGTCGGCAATGCAACCTATAAAACGTACGAGGTAAATATCGAAGACAAATAGATTAGGTAGGGCGGGGCTTGCCCCGCCGTTTTCACCGCGTGGCTTGGCCATCCCTATTCGGGAGAGTTCGCGGAGACTGCAAAGAAATAAAAATTAAATTTACTCTGCGTGCTTTGCGGTCTCTGCGGTAAAAAGGTTTTTATGAGGCATATAGAATATAAAAAGATTGTTGAAGAAGTTAAGTCGCTTTGCGTTAAGGCAGCATACGAGCTTCCACCGGATGTATTAACCGCACTGCAAAAGGCAGCCCAAAGCGAATCGAATACCCTGGCGGCCAAAATTCTTCAACAGCTTATTGAGAATGCGCGACTGGCTTCGGAGGAGCGGATACCGCTTTGCCAGGATACGGGACTTGCGGTGGTTTTTATCGAGCAAGGGGCAGAAGTCGTTATCGAATGCCCCGCGGGCAAGACGGCGGTTGACGCGATTAACGCTGGCGTTACGGCGGGCTATGAAAAAGGATTTTTGCGTAAAAGCGTCGTTAGTGAGCCGATGCAGCACCGCAAAAATACAGGCAGCAATTGCCCTGCTGTCATTCACTGGTCGATAGTGCCGGGCGATAAGCTCAAAATTATTTTTATGGCCAAAGGCGGGGGCTGCGAAAATAAAAGCGCATTTCGAATGTTCAAACCCACAGCCGGTGCGGATGAGATTGTTGATTGGGTGGTTGATGTTGTTAAAAACGCAGGCGCGGACGCCTGCCCGCCTTTTGTCGTGGGGGTTGGCATCGGGGGCAATTTCGAGGTTAGCTGCCTGCTCAGTAAAAAGGCGCTGGTTCGCAGTATCGATAAACCGAATGCAGATTCGTTTTACGCCGGCTTGGAGAAGGACTTGCTTACCAGAATCAATCGATTGAATGTCGGCCCGCAGGGCCTTGGCGGCGACACAACCGCTTTAGCTGTTTTGATTGAAACCGCACCATGTCATATCGCATCGCTTCCCGTCGCGGTGAATATCGAGTGCCACAGTCATCGCCACGGCGAAATTATCATCTAACCGCAAAGAATTGTAACCACGGATTTCACGGATTGACACTGATTTTAATTATTGCCGCAAAGAGGCACAAAAGGGCACAGGTCAAAAACAAAAACGGCAAAGAAGTTTCATAGATTAGGCTTGCGGAAGCCAAGTGACACCCACATAACCAGTCGATGAATTAACAAGACAACGAAATAAATAATCCAAACACCGCAAAAACCAGCTATGCCTACCAATATGCACAACGCAGATGCTTGAACAGGGGATAAGGTAGCCCAAAAATCGTTCTTGGCTTCCTCCAAACACTTTTGCTGGTTTACAACGTCAAGTAGATCACACCCACGGCTATAATCATCTATCACAAATCTTTCTGGAGGCTCTGGGATAAATTTAAAATGGAACCTCTCATACATTCTTTTAGAAAGGTCAAGGTCATTAATATCATTGTACCCTGGGTATTTTGACCTGAATCCTTTAATAGTCATAGGTTTAATATTACTTAAAAAATATTCCAATTGCCGTTGGTGTCTTTGTACGTTATCTTGCGCACTGATAATAAACGGTATTTGAATTAAACTGCTCAATAGACCGACAAGTATAGACAAAACAATAGTTACCCTCCTGAATCCTTGCCTGAAATTCGATGATTTATTACCTCCGATTTCTGGCCCTTTCTTGTTTCTGAATGTATAAATAAGGCCAACGGTTATTACAACGACAATCGGCCAGTACACAATTAATAATGGAAGGAAGTATTCAAAATCGTAGTGTTCCGAGTTGATTAGCCCAATAAAAACAAAAATGACTATTCCAAACCATAGACAGAAAAGTTGTTTCTTATTCATTGCATCAATCCCTCATGCAATCGAAGACATATCAGCGACTAAATTCTTACAGAAAACGATATTTGCTTGTTAACTCATATTGTAACGTTTTGTTTTTCTGCTCAACAGGGAAATTACGTGTAAAATTGAATATTTTTAATTTTTGAGCCTATTTTTTTGCGTCAATCAGCCTCTTATCTATAGAACATAATTTTATTAATATCAATAAAATAAAAAACAATTATTGATTGCTTTGGCCTGTGGGGTTTTAATAAAAAAGAAAAGCATATATCCATAAGTTATGAATAGTTAAAGAAAGGTGAAGTGCTTTTTATGCAATGTGAGCTTTGTAAAATGTCATACAGCCCAGATAATCCAGATGATGTTGTGATGCATCAAGAACATCATGACAAGGTGATTAATGGAGTTCATTCTCTTCCCTCCGAAGGTAACGACGTTATTTGGTCGGAAGGTGAAATGCAAATAACAATCGTAAACAACTTGTCACCATTAGAACGACACTTGGAAGCTGAGGAGATGGTTTCAATTGCAAGATTAGATACTCCTCAATATAGCGGAATAATATTAGGCGATATGAGTACTTGTTTTTTATTACGAAAACGAGATCGTATCATTGGTTTGCTAATCGCAGAAGAGCGCGACCACATATTACAAACTTCTTGGGTTGATCTACAAAATAATAAAAAGCCAAAGAAATTGTTGATACATCCGCCTATGTGGAGTATTTGCTTTATTTGGATACTTAAATGCCATCGAGGTTGCCATTTAGGACGAATGATAGTTAGTAAAGTAATTGTTTTTTGGAAATGCAACTATGACTCAATTGGATGGCAAATGCCATTTACAGATTCAGGAGAAGCATTAGTTCGAAGGTGCTGTCCAACAAGATTTTATATTGCTTAACGAGCTATATTATGGAATCTGGGGTCACTATACCAATTTCTTAATAAAGTTCCCACGGGAAATCAGATAGTTAAGCAGTATAAAAACAGTGTCAATCCTGTGTAAATCCCTTCTACGTCCCTGAAGGACTACGAAGGGCGGGCCGTGCCTAAAAAATCTTTGCGAATTTTGTGCCTCTTTGTGGCTAAAATAATATTCTCAGTGACCTTCGTGTCTTCGGGTCTTCGTGGTTTAAAGTAAGTTAGAGATTGCCACAAATTGTTCGGGGCTGAGGTTGTCGGGGCGGAGATATGGTTGGAGGCAAACTGTCTTGGGGTCAATGTGCTTCAGAACATCCAGATCATCCTCGAAGAATACATCTACACCTGCCTTGCGGCATTCACTCGCCTTCCATTCGTCCACGCCCTCAGCCATGCACGCTTCAAGTGTCGATGTGATCAGCCTTGTCCATGCGATGCCCCAATCCAGCAGGTCCGACTCAGTATCCAGCCGTTCCTGCCGGAAGGTGATGATTAGCACTTCATGTCCGGCCGCAATCAACGCCCGTGTCAGGAAGGAGAAAAACTGAGGATGTCGGCTAATCGTGTCATCAATGTCAAACGCAACCACCATATATCGTGTGCTCCTGCGTCTTGCTTTCGTATCATGCTGGTTTACGATGCTTTTTGTGTCTTTCAGTGCTGTTTCCTGATGCTGTAGATAATTTCTCAATTTCTTCTTTAACATCAGTCTAAAAAATGAATATATGCTCAAAAACGGTATCGGCTATATTAACAGATGATTTGGAAGAATTTACGATTTATTGTAGAATATTTTGGTAGACGGTAGCGCTTGTGATTTGTAGCGAATAGCATGTCTGATAAATCGAGAAGCCGCTTTTATAAGGATTTCTTATTCTTATTGTGCGCCTTTTTGCCGCTATAAAATCCGTGAAATCTGTGTAATCTGTGGTTAAGAACATAGGTTGGCGATAGCGACGAATTGTTCGGGGCTGAGGTTATCGGGACGAATTTCGGGGTCGATGCCGAGTTGATTTAAAATCTCAGGCCAGTTCTTAATTTCCCCAAGTTGTTCAGCAGTCAATTTGCAGCAGCTTTTGAGCATCTTGCGGCGGTACTGCAAAAGTGCGCCTGCGACGCGACTCAGCATTTCGACACTTTTAATTGCCTTTATTTTTTCGGCGTCACGGACGTAGGATATAAAAGCAGAATGGACCTGCGGCTGGGGCCAGAAGACGGTCGGCCTTAAAGTCCTGATGTGTTTGACCTCACCTGTCGCGGCCATTAGTATGCTGAGGATTCCGTAATCTTTTATGCCCGCCTGTGAGGTCATTCGGTCTGCGACTTCTTTTTGCACTGTGACAAACATTGAATCCGCGATAATCGGGCCGGTTATGAGGTTGATAATCAGCGGTGTCGCGGCGATATAGGGCAAATTGGCGACGAGAAGCAGCCGGCCATTGTTCCGGCTTCGTCCTGGTGTTTCTATTGATGCGGGTGTTTCACTGGAGACTTCGCCGTGACAAGGAAATCTTTTTCGTGCATTATTTATCGCATCGACGACGATGGGATTAATTTCGAATTTATTTTTCAGTGCATCCGCTTCGATTATTTCGACGTTTGATTTGTCGGCGAGTTGTCCTTTGGCGATATTGGCGAGAATGGCGTCGATTTCGACTGAGACACAGTAGCCGGCTTTTTCGGCGATTGCCTGTGTCAGTGAGCCGGTGCCGGAGCCGACTTCGAGGACGACATCGTTTTTTTGGATGTCTGCTGTGTCGATGAGCAGGCGCATCAGATTGAGGTCAAAGAGGAAGTTCTGGCCGAATCGTTTGTTGGGTCTTATTCCCGCGGAGTCGAGCAGTTCACGGATTTGACTTTTACTTTGCATCGGCGGGGGCCTTTGCTCGCTGGCGACGATGCGCCTCTTTTGTTTTCACCATCTGGATGGCGACTTTTATGGCTTCCATCATACTTGACGGGTCGGCGATGTTTTTGCCGGCGATGTCGAAGGCGGTGCCGTGAGCGGGGGAGGTGCGGATGATGGGGAGACCGATAGTGACATTTACCGCCTTATCGAAGGCGAGTAATTTTACGGGTATCATACCCTGGTCGTGATACATCGCGACGACGCCGTCGAATTCGCCCTGGACTGCCCGCAGGAAAAGCGTATCTGCAGGTATAGGCCCGAAGCAATCGATGCCCTGTCCCTGCGCCATCAGGATAGCCGGGGAAATGATGCGTTGTTCCTCGTCGCCGAACTGGCCGTTTTCGCCTGCGTGAGGGTTGAGGGCCGCGACGCCGATTTTCGGGTTTTCGATATCGAAGTATTCCTTCAGCGCGATATTGAGCAGGTCAATCGGCTCAAATACCCGGCCTATTGTGAACTTGTGGCGCACCTCGAATAATGCCTCGTGAATTGTCGCCAGCGCCAGCTTCAACGGCCCGGCGACGAACATCATCACCTTGCGCGGCGACTTGCAGAGTTTAGCGAACATCTCGGTATGTCCGGGCCAGTGCGAGCCGGCTAATTTCCAGCTTGTCTTGTTTATCGGGGCTGTTACCACCGCGTCGATAATACCTCTTTGGGCGGCGTCAATCGCGTCGGTGCAGAATTTCAATGACGCAGCACCCGCCGCTTCGGTTGGTTCTCTTACCCAGGGCGGCACCGAAAACTCGTCATAGTCGGCAACCACAACCTTATGCGGGTAGTCCCTGCTGATTTTTTCATGCTGATGCCTGCCCCAGAACGGCTCAATCTCCGCTTTGTCCGCGGCGTAGCGCAATTGCTCATCCATCCCGAAGACGATGAACTTGGCCGCTCGGCGCAGAACCGGGTCGGCAAGCGCCTTGACGACTACTTCCGGCCCAATACCAGCCGGGTCGCCCATCGTTATGCCTATGACCGGCTCGTCACTTATCGAATTGTGGTTTGTAAGCTGACTCATCTATTCATTATACGGATTACTAAAAGCCCTGTTGCTGAAGATCTTTGATAGTCAAGTTACCTTTGGGTGGGATGTCCTTTTCGAGGTATCTTCTGACCGTCTTGGTTATTATATCAATTTCTATGTTGGTTTTCTGATTTATTTTGGCTTGTCCGAGGGTAGTTTCTTTAAGCGTCTGCGGAATGACCGCTACAGTGAAACCATCGGGATTCAATTCGGCTATTGTCAGCGAGATGCCATCGATAGCGACGGAACCCCTGGGGACCATCTGGTCGAGCAGGTCTTTGGGGGCGGCGAAGGTGAAGGTTGAGAAATCACCTTTTTTTTCGATTTTTAGAATAGCTGCGGTGTTATCGACGTGGCCGAGGACGAAGTGTCCTCCAAACCGGTCGTCAGCACGCAGGGCAAGCTCGACGTTGACCTTTGCGCCGGGGGTGAGGTTGCCGAGGGTGGTTTTGGCGAGCGTTTCGCTGCTGATGTCAAAGGTTGCTGATGTCCCGGCCAGTTTCGAGACGGTCAGGCAGGAGCCGTTTATTGCGATGCTGTCGCATGTTTTGGCCTGATTAGCCAGTTGGCCGAGGTCAACAGTAAGCGCAGCGGAGTCGCCGTCCCTTAGGGACGCCTTTACCGTGCAAACCTGCTGTATTATTCCTGTGAACATAGCAATTGACTATTCCGTAATTTCAATTTACGATTCAGCGTAGAAAACATGGTATAATAAGTTTATTGTAGGCAATCCGGCGGGAATAATCAATCGCCGGGAAGAGTTGGAGGCATTTATTATGAATTGGCTGAAAATAGTGGCGGTGGTAGTGGTGGTTGTGGTCGCAGCCGTAGTGTACAACAAGATTTCCAATTATAAACCAGCACCGGAGCCGCCGCAGAAGACGGTTGGGGATACCTTCCGTGAGGATGAGAAGCGTTTGCGTGCCGAGCCGAACTTGCCTGCGCAGCCGGTAGCGAGCGAGCAGCCGAGGTTCAGAAAGCTGACGGAAGAAGAGGATGCCGGTGCCAGCCAATTATTTGAACTGGCTATCGCCCAGCGGAAGATAGGTCGGCTGCCTGGGATGCACTACGGGGCGATGGTGCAATACTGTCGGCAGATAATTGAAAAATACCCGGGCAGCGAATACGCCTACAAGGCCAAACGAATGCTGGGGGATATCTCCGAGAGTGACCGCGAACGATATCACATTACCGATGATGAGATAAATCTCAACAAATAGATTTCATTTTTTGCGCTTATGGAGGAGCCATAGATGAGCAATGCGAATCTTCCGGTTATTTCAGTAACAGCGAGGTGTTTGCCCGAGGCGTGGGAAAAAGCGGTCCTGGCGGTATGGGACCAGGGGCTTGATATGAAGACGCAATACGACAAGCCCGATGACCCGCCGAGCAAGGACGCGACGGTGATGGTGACAGTCGCGGAGCCGTTCAGCGAGCCGAGGATACACAAGAATTTTCCCGGCGGGCCTGAAGAGCTTGAGGCGTATCGGCAGGAGGTGGTTGACGGCATTCACGACCACTGGATAGACCCCGCGGCGGGCAAATGGACATATACATATCACGAGCGCATATTCGCGTATTCGCCGGTTGAGGATATAAGAAACCCGAAGGCCCAAAAGCCATTCAAAAAAGTAAACCAGATTCAATATATTATTGACGCCTTGTCGAAGGTCTCGCATACGCGAAGGGCGCAGGCGATAACGTGGATGCCGACAGCGGACCCGGCGACCGATGACCCGCCTTGTTTGCAGCGGATATGGTGTCGGCTGGTAGCGGATAACGCGGATGGCTTCGTGCTGAATATGAATACGCACTGGCGAAGCAGGGACCTGTATAAGGCATGGTTTATGAACGTCTATGCGCTGACGGACCTGCAAAGGACAATCGCAGGCAGGATTTCGGAGAAGATAAACAAGCCCGTCGCGGTCGGCAGATACGTCGATATAAGCGACTCACTTCACATTTACGGCAGTTATTTTAAGGACGTTGTTCGGGAAATAGAAAAGATGCGGGCTACCCCGTTTACCGGACGTGCCTGGGAGAGCACGCATCCGGCCTTTATGATGATGACGGACGATGCCCGCGAGAAACTTGAAAAAGACCCGGACTGGTTCGCAAAAGCGAAAGATTCGGAGGGCGGATGACGGAAGACAGATTCCCGTGAGGGACACCTTACGGTGGACGGAACACTGTCTGCGGCTCTTCGTTTTCTGTCCTCAGTCCTCTGTTCTCTGTTTTCTTCATTCGGCGGTTTGGCATTGTCTGCTTTGCTTTCTATAGTTTTAACAGAGAGAGCGAATAAAGCGGACAGAGCCACCACTTAAATGTGGCACAATGGCCGTCCATATAAAAGATGAATCGCTCATCCAGATTCGTCCTGCCGGCACAATCTTTACGTGACTGACAGGACCGCAAATACGGCGACCTTCGCCCTTCCGGGGAAGCCCGTGGGCCGAAGGTTGGGGGGAGCCATATAAGTTTCTTTCCGAGTTGGGGCCTTTGTGTGCCATGCGCAAAGGCCTTCCTTATTTGCGGACAGAAACAATTATATTATTCTAACGTGCCTTTTTCCTCAACGCAGCAGCACCCAGGCCGAGAAGCGGCAAAAGGTTCTTGTGCTTCTTTGTCAATTACACAGGCTGTTATTGGGATCGTTGCAGCTAAGCCATTCTGACGCCATTAACGCGAAATCCTTGAAGTCCACGTAGCAATCTCTGTTCAAATCACCCTGCATAAATTCCATACCCGGGTCGCCGCAGTGTTCCGGCGTTTCCGGCGGCATATAATTTTCGCCGCGAGGATAGGGCAATAATCCGGGCATTTGCACCGGTATCATTATCGGCGGCATCGCCATATTGAATTCCTGGAGCGACGGCTCCTGTATTCTCCAATCCTCGTAGCCCCACAGTTTTTCTCCCTGCAGCAAACCATAACTGTGTCCGAATTTAAAATTCCCTATCCACGAAGGATTGCTCGGTTCTTGTGTCGGGATGAGGGTAAACAAATGGTTTTCAGGGTCGTGGAAATACTTGTATTCATAACAAAATCTGAACTCTCTTACTTTTTCGCTTTCCATGCCGGCTGGGCCGTTGTAAACGCTGAACGCTCCTATTACATAACCGCCGGTTATATTAGGGTCGTTCGCGTCGGTTCTTATTACCGGAGATATCAAGTTGCTGATTATTTTGTAATCAAATCCGGGGAAAAACTCCTGCGGCATCGAAGCATAAGTCAGGATATCGCCGGTATGCGAAATCTTCGGTTCTGTCCCGCTGTTGGGGTCATATTCTACCGTGAGTTTGTTTGTCGAATATACGCAGGAGCCGTTTGCTATCGGATTATCCGATACGTTCCACGAAAAGGTGAACTGGGTGGGGTTGCTGTTGGGGTCAGGCCTGTTGTCGGTTATCACGGGCACATTCTGTGATGTCCAGTTCACATCCGCCTTATAGCACAGAATATTGACATCAGAGCTTACTGTATAAGTTATCCCTGTCGCCGAATCCCCCAGCACGCTGTTGTTGCATTCCTTGAACGAATGGATAACTTTTTTCGTTGTTACGTTAGTCGGGCTGCATGGGCATAACGTGATAATGTGCTTGATAAAGACGAACGAACCATTCGCGTATGTGAATCTCCAGCCGTTAAAGATCGTTGAATAAGTGTATTTCTGCGTGTCCCCGCCCGAATCGTAGTCCGAATCGGTAACAATGACATCGGCCGGATTTGACGTCAGCGTATTGGCGTCATTGCTGTCGCCCCAGCCCGTTATCGCGTGCCCGCCGAAGGCGTTTCCTACAGGCCAGCTTATGCTTATCCCGAGAAGCTGGCCTCTCCTCAGCTCGTTTGCCATAAACATCGCGCCGGTATCGCTGCTGACAAAAGCGCCGTCATTGCTGTCATGCAGCCAGAACACATTGTTTTTATTGCCTTCTACCGTGACATCGGTGTAATCATTCAGGCCTTTCCACTGATTATTCGACGACTGCAGCCACCAGCTTACCGCGACGTCGGTCCACCCGGCTCCCGTCCCGAACTGGGTTACTAATTGATTATAGATATTGTCGGCCCTGGCCTGGACGGTCGCTCCAGTTCCGTAACCGGCTCCCGCCAGCATATTCGACGCCGTCGCAAGCCAGCACGTTGATGTTTTGGTGTGATAGTGTGCGGCTTTATCGACATCCGGCGGGGGGTTAATTCGCAGCCACTTTCCATAGCTGCTTATGCCTGCCGATAGCGAAATGATAATCAGAACCAGGAAAAACCAGACTCGATACCGCCTTTGAATGTTCGTAAAGAACCGCATTTTCTGCCTCCTTCAGTTTTTATCAACTTACATTTCCCAAGCTCGGCTTTGCAACCAAGACCTCTTTGCCTTTTGCCCCCCAGCAAAAGACACCTTAATTATATTCTTTAGCTGGGGATAGTCAAGCGAGTTTTACCGCTTTTTGGCAGCAAACGCCGGACAGGTCGCAAGATAGTGGAGAGTAGAGCAGTTGAACAGGCGAGCAAGCTCCTGGCTTGGCCATCCCTGTTCGGTAGGCGGACAAGCCACGCCTTCCGCCATTGGGCGTCCCTTACGGGAGGCGGGCAAGCTTCCGGGGAAATAAAAAGGGCTGACGGCAAATCGCGAATTTACAGCCGGCAGCCCGAACGAGTCGTCACTCGTCCTCCATCTATATATACGTTTACCATCGAAATTGCGTTCTGAAGGAAAACGTTAAATTCGCAATCGGCAGGTCGCAAAGAGGAATCCCCTATTTTCCGCTGGGAATATTTTTCAGCCCGCAGAAGATTGTGGAGTAATTTTGGGGACAGGCGTATAAAGCTGAAAATATTGTTTTTTAAACGCGGATTTGATATGCTACTCTATTGGCAATCAGGTGAAGTAGCGAAGCTGTGCAGGAATTTACAAGGAAAAAGCAGAATGGAAGTAAATTACAACGGTTCAAAAGAAGATTTGATTTGCCGCAATGAGAGATGTGATTATTGTATTTTCGAAGAGATACTCACTGAAGAGCAGAGAAAGATAAAGGTTCTCGACCAGCCCGTCCCGCAAAGCCATGCCCACAGGGTAAGTATTGAATATGCCTGCGGGAAAAATTATGCCGGTGTTTGTGCCATTAAATACGCCGCAATGAGGGCTTTTCCTGATGATTGCACGGCATGCCAGTATGGAGCTATCAAGGACTTTATCTGGGATTTAGGCAAGCGAAGTAATAAAAAAACAGGTTATAAGGAAGCGATTCAGGAGTGGACGAAAAGCCAGGATTTGGGCAGAGGAATAAAAGAAAGCTATGCACAAAGATTCAGGGAAATATGGAATCTCGGGCTTATAAAAATAAGCGAAGACAAACATTCGGGAATGAGGCAGAATTTAACTTCTCCTCTGATTTATCAGATAGTGGTCGCAAGCCCGGCGGTTTACGAGTTGGCCTTGACTCTTTTGGAAAAATTAACGGAAGAATCCAGGCAAAGGGATTCTGTCGGAAAAGACAGATAACTTTTCGCCTTCGGCGGTCAGGACATCATTTCTCCGGGACAATGCCGGGTGTTACATCGCATCTTCAATTACCATCGCATCGAAAACTTCCGCGGCCTTGTCGTTGTCCTTTGCGGAGAAGACAATGGTCATCTTTTCGCCTGCCTGTGAACTTGTCCCGTAAACATACTGAAGGTCGATGGCGTGCTGCCGGAACTTCGTGGCTACCGCCGACAAAGAACCGGGGCGATTCCACAAGTGTATCACAATCACCTCTGTCTCTACCACCCGGTATCCTTTTTTCTCCAACGCGTTTCTCGCCTTCTCATTGTCGCTGGTCAGAAGGTGAAAAGCGGCCACGTCGCCGGCCGTATAGGCGCAGACATTCTCGATGTTCACGCCATAATCTGCCACCACACCTGTGACCTCGGCGAGTGTTCCTGTCTCGTTCGGCATGACAACCGTGAGCTGTTTTTCCTTCGTTACCTTTTCCATGTCTTTATCTCCCGCTTTAAAAACCTGTCCTTATAAAAACATCCAGGCGAAAAGTTTCAGTTAAAACAACTATAAATCCTCACGTTCCATGCGTCAAACTTATTATATGCCCGCCCCGCAGAATTGCTATAAGAGCGCCTTCGGGGGCAAAAAAAAAGTGGTGTCAACGGATTTAATCGTTATCATTAAGGCGTATATATGGGAAATCCGCGATGTCAGAAGAGGACGTCGCGGGATATTGCCGGGCTGAATTTGAAAAAGGGAGGTGTTATGAGGTCAGCAAGGACATCACAATCGCAACGCAGCGGGTACGCTCTTCTATTAATGCTTCTTCTTATCGTCGTGCTTTGCAGCCTTATCTGGATGGACCCGATGGCGCTGATGGGCGGCAAAGGAAAGGGCATGCCCTGGAACGATGAATCCAAAATAGTTTTGCCAGGCAGAGAAGTTCCGCGTCCCGGCCCGCAGCAGCCGGCTATCTCGGAAAATCTGGGCTTTGGGGCCAAAATAGAAAGCCCAAACGACATGGGAGGGTTAGAGCTGTTTATTATGACTGACGGCCGAATAAAAGGCGTTTGGGGAGGCACATATAAACCTAAGCCCGAAATAATGTGGGAAGTTGTGTCGGCAAAATTCGAAGGCAATATAGTCCCTTCGAAGATTTACAGCGACGAAGGCGGCAAAGACCCGACAAAACTTTACTTCATAGGAGCGGGCAAAATTCTTATTATGGAGACAAACTCAAAAACCAACGAGGTTCGAACAGGAAACGTAAGATTATATGTGACAGGATGGCTCAACAGCAAGTATGAGGCGGTCGGCAAAGCGACTATCACATCGGACAAAAAAAAGTATGTGGAATATGCCTGGCAGAGCAAAGGAGAGAAAGCTATGTTCGTGCCGGAGTTTAAAAAGGGTCCTTCGGGATTATTTTAATATGCCGCCGCAGGACGCAGCTTCACCACGATTTGCCGAAATAGCAGTCGTAGTGTCTGTAAAAAAGCCCTATCGACCGCATAGCGATAATCGGTTTGTCGGTGAAGGCGATGAGGGAACCGCATTTTGGGCAGTGGAACTGAATCGTCATCTTGTTCTTTAAACCATCTTCATCGCGTCAACGAATGATTTTTGGTCGTTGGCCCATTTTTGCGCTTCGAGCAGGTCAATCTTGTCCTGCTTTACCAGCTGGGCGAGGTGTCTTTCCATCGTCGTCATTTTTTCGTCGGGATTGAGGCGCGTCTTTGTCTGAAGCTGGGAGTATATCTGCTCGATTTTGCCCGTCCTTATGAGGTTGGCGCAGGCGTAGTTGTTATTGTTTAGTATCTCCATCGCGGCAATGCGGCCCGTGGCGTCTTTTTTAGGGATAAGTTTCTGACAGATGATATACGCCAGTCCGAGCGAGAGCTGGTTGCGGACTTCGCTTTGCCTGCCTGTCGGGAAGTAATCCAGGACGCGAGTTATTGAGCCCACGGCGTCCCTTGTGTGCAGGGTTGAAAATACCAGGTGTCCCGTCTCGGCGGCCATAAGCGTCATCGATATTGTCTCAGCGTCGCGCATCTCGCCCACGAATATCACGTCCGGGTCTTCCCGCAGCATCGCTCGCAGGCCGTGGCCGAATGATTTCACGTCGCGTCCGACCTCCCGCTGCGATACCATACTGTGCTTGTTGGGAAGAAGGTACTCGATTGGGTCTTCGAGCGTTATCATCCGGCAGGCCTTTATCTCACTTATCCGGTCTATTATGGACGATATCGTTGTTGATTTGCCGGCCCCCGTAATGCCTGTCACCAGGACGAGTCCCTGCTTGCAGTCGATGATGTCCTCCCAGACGTTGTTCGGAAAGCCGATTGTCTCGACCTTGGGGATATCCAGCGACAGCGCCCGTATTGCGGCGCTCATCCCGTCATTCTCACGAAATATGTTTATACGGAATTGCAGCGCCCCGACGCGATGTGAGCAATCGACGTCATAATCCTGATGAAATTTGTGAAGGTTATCTTCGCTGAGCAGCGGATATATTAGTTTTTTGGCGATTTCAGGAGTGACGGGCTGGCCCTTGAGATATGTTATGTCGCCGTCGATTCGGTACGCCGGAGGGGCGCCGACTTTGATGTGAAGGTCGGAGACGCGCATCGCTCCTCTTTTCTCAAAATAGGCGAGCAGGTCCTGCATACTGAGCATGCCCATATTTTCGGTGGGGTACACCTTGGCCGTGATGTCATATACTTCAGCCATATTTGCCTCCTGTCCGGCTTCGCTGCGCTTCGCCGTGATAAATTACATTGTTTGATTTTCTACTTGCTATTTGCTATTTTATATCTCCAAGCTGTGAAACGAAAGCAGTAAATAGCAAATAAAAAGCTGTAAGATATGGCGACAAAAACCGAAACCCGTATTCCTGTGAGCAGGATACAAAAGCTCATAGGTGAGAGGATGCTTGAGAGCAAGCGGACCAAGCCCTGTTACTACATCGGGATAAAGGCCGACACGACGGAGCTTATGGACAGCCGCCACGAGCTTAAAAAGCGGCTCGGTGTCAAAATCACTTCCAACGCCTTTTATATCAAGACGCTGGGCCTCGCGGTTAAAGAATTTCCCTTAATGGTCGGCTCATTGCAGGGCGATTCGATAAAAATCGCCGACTCAGTCAATGTTGGCTTCGCGGTAAGCGCACCGCACGGATTGGTTGTGCCCGTGGTCAAGAATGCCGACAAAAAGTCGCTTGCCGAGATTGCCACGCTGGAAAAGGAATTGACCGACAAGGCACGCAGCAATAAACTTACGCTCGATGAGATTACCGGCGAGACAATCGGGCTGAGTAATCTTGGTGTTTACGATATTGATTCGTTTATCGGCATTGTCCCGCCTCCCGCGACGACGATTTTAGCTGTGGGAAATACTTTGCGAACCGCCGTTCCGCAAAATGGCAAGATTGTTATCCGTAAAATCACTGATTTGACGATAGCAGTTGATTCGAGAGTTGTCCCCGACCCTTACGCCGCTAAATTCTTAGCCCATATTGCTGAACTTCTGCGGGAACCAAAACAACTCATATCGTAGGATTTTGTGGCGGTGGTTCTATCTGCGGCAAAGGATTGGAGGATACCGTTTCTGTTACAGCGGTTTGCGGATTTGCCGGCGATATCTCAACAATTTTGATTGGTATTTTCTCTGCGGTCTCTGCGTGCTCGGCGGTTAGAGTGTTTACCTGCATCTGGTTATGGATTAGCTGGGCGACTTTTTTGTAGTCCTCTGAGCCGTGGCAGGAGGGGTCGTATTCGAAAATTGTCTGGCCATAGCTCGGCGCCTCGGCCAATGTGATATTCCTGCGGACGCTGACGGGCAGAATCTGCGCTTCCGACCATGCGCAGTTTGTGTTGCGTGCGGTAGTAAGAAATTTTTCGATGTCGGCCTTGACCTCATTGGGCAGCGACGCGCGGGCTTCGAACATACAAAGCAAAACCCATTTGACCTTCAAAGCGGGATTGATTCGCTTGTTGACAAGCGTAACGGTCTGAAGCAATTTGCCGAGTCCCTGCAGCGCGAGGAAATGCGGCTGAAGCGGTATCATTATCTCATCGACAGCCGCCAGGGCGTTCAGTGTTAACAGGCCCAGCGACGGCGCACAGTCAATCATTACGTAATCAAACTTGTCGTCGAGACCCGCGAACGCTTCACCGAGGATGGTTTCTCTGCCTACGACGCTGACGAGTTCTGATTCGGCGCCGACGAGGTTGATATTTGCCGGGAGAAGCCAGAGGTTCGGCCTGACGAGCATTATTTCCGATTCGACGCTGGCCGATTGAATGAGGACGCGGTATGAGCCGGTCTGAATTTCGTCGGGATTGACGCCGAGATGTGTGGTGAGGTGTGCCTGCGGGTCGAGGTCGATAACGAGCGTGCGATGGCCCATATTGGCCAAAGCGGCGGCGGTATTGACCACGGAGGTGGTTTTGCCGACGCCTCCTTTTTGATTTAACACCGCAATTTTTCTCATTTCGGGGCCTCCTGTTTTACTTCCTGCATTTTTCTCAGGACGCCGTCGAGTACGCCGTTGACGAAGGAGGGCGATTTGTCCGTGCCGAATTTTTTCGCAAGCTCGATTGCCTCGTTGATTGTAACTTTGGGCGGTATGTCGCCGCAAAATTTCAAGTGGTAAACCGACAGCCGGAGAATGCTTTTATCGACCTGTGAAAGACGGGACAATTTCCATTTAATCGCCGCGGCGGTTATCAGCTCGTCGCAGGCGGGGAGGTTGGCCCATGTTTCTCGTGTCCAGTCCGAGGCAAGTGTGCGAACGGTCAACTCATCAGGGGCATTCTCCCTGAAAAAGTCATCCAAATCAGGAAGCAACGACGGTCCCTGCACGTCGAGTTGAAACAAGGCCTGCATCGCGAGCTGACGGGCTTTTGTCCTCGGGTCCACTTATCGACCTCAGTAAGGTTATTGTTAAAACTATTCTTTAATTGTCAACGGTCGGATTAAAGCTGTTCCATAACGCTGGCCATTTCCATAGCCGTCATAGCGGCATCTGCGCCGGCGTTACCTTTCTTTGCTCCCGCTCTGTCCACTGCCTCTTCGAGCGTTTCGCAGGTCAGCACTCCGAATACAGCCGGTGTTTTTGAATCGTAGTTAATCTGGCCGATGCCTCGAACCACCTGCTGGCATACTGCCTCGTAATGCTGCGTCTGTCCCTGTATCACCGCGCCCAGGCAGAGCACCGCGGCGAACTTGCCGGTCATCGCGAGCTTCTTCGCGGGGACAACAATCTCGCAGGCGCCCGGCACCCACACGACGGTCATCTGCTCTTCTTTTGCGCCGTGACGCTTGAGGCAATCTATCGCGCCCGCTAACAGTCGAGCGGTGATAAACTCATTAAACCTGCTGACGACAATGGCGTAATTTCCCTTGCCCGCCGTGAGCTGACCTTTGATCTCTTTCATACTGTTGATTCTCCAAACTCGATACTCGTTTCTCGATACTCGATACTCGATACTCGAACTATTGTGTATCGAGTCACCACGCATATTATAAGACCATTGCCGGTTTCTTTCCATAAAAACAACCGCACCAACCGGCCCCGGCGGACGTGTATCCTGGCGTCAATCGAGCTAACCTATTCAATTATAAGGTGTTATGGGCGATATTGCCAGCAAAATTTTGGCCTTTTGGGCAAAGGCCAATGTGAGAAAAAATGCGTTAACCCGGTCTGTTTGACTGGCGATAAGTTCAGTGGGCAATGTGTATTGGCCGGTGGTTCGCGAACTGATACCTGTCTATTGCAAGGCAAGGTGGCTTTATGATTTTTGATGAGCAGCCGTACAGCTCATACGACAGCAGTGAGGAAAAGGCGCAAAGGGCATTCGAGCTTTATGAGGATGGCAAGATGACGCAGGCCATCTCGGAGCTGGACGAGGCCCTTGAGGTAAATCCCGCAAACTGTTCGCTGCATTTCAACAAGGCGCTTTCTCTCGATTCACTGAGCAAATTTGAGGACGCGATAGCGGAATACGAGGCGGCCTTGGCGCTTAACCCGTGCGATCTTGAGATACTCAATTCGCTGGCGGTCGATTACACGCGTATAGGTCATTACGACCTCGCCATCCAGACCTTCGAGCACATTGAGGAATTGGACGCTAATTTCGAGCCGGGCTACTGCAACAGGATAATCGCCTACACGGAGATGGGATTGCACGAGCAGGCCGAGCAGATGTTTTACCTGGCGCAGCAGATAAGTCCCGATTGCGCGCTTTGCTATTACAATATCGGCAACAGCTTGTTTGCGAGGGGACAATACAAAAAGGCGATTCACTGCTGGATGAAGACCGTGGAGCTGGAGCCGTCACATCCGCAGATTAACTATCACATCGCGCAGGCGCTCTGGGCCGAAGGCGAAACCGAACGCTGCAGGCAGCATTTTCTTAAAGAGCTGCGAATAAATCCCGGCGATGTTGATGCAATCATCGATTTCGGATTCTTCCTCCTGGAAAGAGGCGAGATAGAGTCGGCGAAGGAGAAATTCCATCGTGCCCTTGAACTGAGGCCCGATACTGCTATGGCGTTGTTTTATCTGGGCGAAATCTCGCTGGATAGCGGGGACAAGGCCAACGCGATGAAGTTTTATGCTCAATCGCTGGAAAGAGATGCGATGCTCGTCGGCCCGCGGTATCGATTGGGACACTATGCGATGGAGCTGGGCGAGCTTGATAAGGCCAAAACCATGCTGGCTTCGGAGATAAAACTGGCGAGTGATAACGCGGACGTGCTTGTGTCGATGGCGTCGATGTTTTTGATTATGGCTGAGAAGGCAGACGGCGAGGAGAGGGATGATGTTCTCGATTATGCTGCGCATTGTCTGCTGCATGCTCTTGATATCGATTCCGACGATGCCGATGCGCATTATTATCTTGGTCTGGCCAACGTGATGAAGGGCCGGCTTGAGGATGCCGTCGAGTTTTTCACTCGTGCCATGGAGATAAATCCGCATCACGTTTTGGCTATTCGCGATTCGGCGGCTGTTTATCTTGAGATGAATCGGCTCGCCGACGCTGCTGAGACCCTCGAAAGAGGCACACTAATCGTGGGCGACCATCCTCAGTTCAAGGATATTCGCAGCAAAGTCCGCCGGTCTCAAATCACAAAACAGTTGGCCGATTTATTCGGCCACAAGAAGCATTAATTCTTTCTCATCAGGGCTTAAAAACAGTAGAAATCTAAAATAAAGCGGCAGCGATGGTTTGTTTCCAGTCGCTGCCGCCTTTGTTTTATCGCAATCTTTGTGCCGCGAGCAATTATTTATCTGCGATTGCCTCTTTGTTGGCCTCTGTCCCTGGACGAATCGCTATCCTTGGACGCGTCTTTATCACGTGGAGCGTCATTACTTCTGGGCGTTTGTCTGGCGTCGGTTTTTTGTTCGTTGGCCGGTTGAGATGGCGGACCTTTGAATACTCCTTCGCGTTTGCCGACAATCGGCGGAGATGGAATCTTTACTTGTTCCGAATTGCGTTTGGTTTCCTGGGGAGACGTATTCCGGGTCTTGTTATCAGCTGTGGGGCCAGTCTGTGGTGGTGTCTGTGGCCGTGTCTGCGGCTGCGTCTGCGTTTGCGGCTGTGACTGTGGCCGTGTCTGCGGCTGTGTCTGTGGCTGCGTCTGCGGCTGCGTCTGTGGCCGTGTCTGTGGCTGTGTCTGCGGCTGCGTCTGTGACTGCGTCTGCGGCTGTGACTGTGGCCGTGTCTGTGACTGCGTCTGCGGCCGTGTCTGTGATTGTGTCACAATGGTCTTGTGTTGCGAAGGCGACCGTGCTGCAGATGAAGATTCCCATTTGCTTCGTTCCTCGCCGAATTTGTGAACATCGGTCGATTGCGTTGAGAGTTTCTGCCTTGCGTCTGTTTTTAACGGCTCGAATTTCATCGGTGATTTCTTGTCCGCTACGATTTTGTCCATCGTCTCGGCTATACGAATGTCCTTTCTATTTGCCTCAGGCATTTTGTCCAGACGTTTTTCCATATCGCGATATGTCCTTGGCGTACGAAGGTCTCTGTTGTCCCTGCGGCGGTCATATTCATGCCGTTCGTGCGCATCCCAGTCGCGGTAAACTTTGTGGTGACGCCAGCGGTCATGCTCATAAATCGGGTCATACCATGAGTGGCGAGTCCTGCACTCATACCACGGGAAGATACCTATGCCGATATAGACATTATCGTAGTAGTCGCCGAAGTAGTAGTGGTTGTAGCGCGGACGGGTGAACAGGCCGAACTCAAGATTACCGATATCGATAGCGACGCTGAGCGAGTAAGAAAACCCCGGCCGTTCATAATAGTGCCTCGGGAAATAGACCGGCGCGAACAACACGCCTCGACGTCTCAGTGAATAATCCCAGTGCCCGGTAACAAAAACATAACCGCGCGGCGTGCCAACATAGTGCGACGGCGCCCACACCCAGCCCGTTTGAGCTGTCACCCAGTAACCGGGTCGCCAGACATACCGGCCCTGATACCAGTACCAGCAGGGCGGCACCCATATATTGTCGTCTGTGGGCGGAGGTCCCGGCGGAGCCACGTCCGCGATTGCCGGCGGGGCGGGTAAATATTCGATTTGCTGAACATTACTAACTTGTGCCCAGAAACCGGGAACCCACTGCCAGCCCATGTCTGTTTTGGACCAGTACCCCGGCACCCAGTATCTGCTTGGAGGCGCTGCTCGCCAGCAGCCGCTGACCCAGATATAGCCGTTCCTGTCGGAGTCCCATGCCCAATAACCGGGCACCCAGACGAATTGATCACCCGTGGGTCTTTCAGCCGGCGGATTTTCCGTAATGTTGGCGGGTGGTTGAGCAGGAGCAACAAGAGGGGGCTGTGTGTTCAAGTCAACCGGTTCGGCAAAGGCCTCGTGCACCGGGCCGCGGGTCAAAACCTCGGGCTGCTCTTCTGATGGTGTTGGCGGCGGCTGCGTCGCATCCTCGCCATACAGCGGGCCAACTGCAAAAACCATTATTACAACAAGTGCAATCGTAGTTTTCATAAATTTGCCCTTTCATAACTAAATCGGAATGTTAATGCTTCTCATATTCAAGAACGTTTTTCCCGGCAAAGATATTGCAGCAAAAACGACGAACCTGCCATAACAACAAAATACGATTGCAATTATAGATTGTGCGGGCAGGCCGTCAAGACAAAGTGGTTTTGCCGCGTTTTTGAGGTAATAAAAGGAGTCGCGGGATTATTCAGGGCCGCCTGTTAAGGCAGGTAAACCAGCCCGGATTCGTTAAAGTCGGCGAATTTAATGCCGAGGTTCACGTATCCTGATGGCGAAGTGATATTCGTTTGTTTTATAGTAAGAGTGAAGGTGCAGTTGTTTGCGTCAAAAACACCGGTGGCGAAGCCGCCCTCGTTAACAGCGGCGTTTGTGCAGACGAATTTATTTTTCGACGCAGCGAAGCTGCCGACAGGGATTGTAAAGGTTTGTGAGTCAAGGGTAACAACAACGTTGACATCGGCAAGATTTACATTTGTGTCTTCGACCGCGATTGCTGCCTTAACAGAGAATTTATTCTTGCCCCGAGTGACTTTGAAACTGTCAATCCTCAATGTGTTTTTGACTCCCAGCATAAGCGTTATTGGTGCAGGTTTGCGCAGGCCGTTGACTATTCTTTCCCCCGCATGACCGGCACCTGCGAAATCGCCTATTGTGATTCGCATCGTGACAGGACAAGCCAAACCCGACAGGTTAATATTTTGGGCAGTAAAGGAAAATTTTCCTGTTGCTGTATTATATTTGAAGGATTTTTTTGACCCGCTTTCGGTCAGGGCATAACTGTATTTACCAGTTTTGAATGAAGTATCGTCAACAGGGAAAATCCCGGTGCAGGGCGAAAGCATATTATTTGAGTCAACGGTAATTGTAAAGCTGTTCACGTCATTGAGGTTATGGGCGTTAACGTCCATAACGCCGGAGATGGAAATTGTGCCTATATTGTTTTTGCCGGCGGCAACGGTGCATTTCGTAATTGAGACCAAATAGTGGTCTAATGCGGGATTAACCAGCTCGATGCCCCGACCATTCACCGGGTCGAGATTGCGGGTGTATTGCTTATTGTTGGCGTCATTCCAGTGTTCGTGAGCACCCAAACTGGAGATAACAGTGCCGTCGTTTTCCGGGTCGTAATTATTGATGTCGGCAGACCAGTTGTTCGGGTCAGCCGCCTGATGAAGATAGTCATCAACGCCGCTCATCTGTGGCCAGTAATCGTCCGGATGATTTACCTGAGTGCATTCTGTCTTTAAGAAGTCGAAACAAACCGATTCCAGGGCGACCTGGTCCTGTGACGCGAAAATGCTTGACGTATAGTCGTTGTTAAACGGGGCTGTTATCCATTTCTCCGGCTTTTTGACGGATTCCGGTCCGGCCCAAAGTCCATCCACAACGTTAAGCACGGTATTGCCGCCGAGGAATTTGTGTCCCATTAAATCCACCTGTACCCGGTATAGCCCCATTCCCGTCCTGGTCTGGCTGACTTGGTCCGGACTGACTAAGCCCTCGTGAAGATGGCTGGCGGCATCGCGACAGGTTGAACCGAAATGGTTCTTGGCGCAAAGAGTAATGCCTGCCCTGGCGTGACATTTGAGGGCTGCGATGTTAATCATATAATTAGCTTCGGTTATACAGGTTGGCAGATAATCGCTGTAGACCGGAGTTGAACTGCCGTCTTCGTGTAATACGGCGCCTCGGTCGGAATAAAAAATCACGGGAGCGGAACTTGCGACAATCGGGGTTCGTCCCATGGTGCTGGACTGATGGTCGATGTAAATCACATCCGGGAATTCCGCGTACAGCAGGTCGTATGTATGTTTAAACAGGTGCGTCATCGGGTCGCCGACGGTGATATCCTGCTGGCGCACGCCGTAAACGTTCACTAATTGTTTCAGAAAAGCGAGTATCACCTCCGGCGATGTTTCGGCTATGCCATACCAACTGTTTTTTACGATTGAATAATCGGTTGAGTTAATGTTAGGCCAGCCCTCGCCCCAGCCCCAGGCAGCGGTAAAGTTTGTTTTAATCATAATTTTCTGGCCCGGGATGTAGCCGGCGTTACCCCTGCCTTTTGTCCGGTTGAAATTTTTGAACAGGGCGTCCCAGGCGGCCTCATCTGAATTTTCTCCCGTCAAGCTGCGAATCATTTGCGAGACCATTTTGTCTATCACCGTCTGGTTATTGTTTTTGGCCAGGAACCAGCCGTCTTCAACGGGGGTATAGGTGTTAGTGCAATTTTCATTGGTGGCGTTGGCATCGTGAACCCAGACGACACGACCGGGACTAATTCCCTGCGCGGTGCCCATTGGTTCGTTGACCGGCTGCGAATCTGCCAGGACGATTTTGGGTGTTGTATGGCTCATTGCCAGCCAGATACAGCCGACGCTGAAGGAAACAAACATTATCCCGACAAAGTATCTTGCCCGCAGAAAATAACGCTTTGCCTTATGAAATGCGACAACCGAACCGGCCAGTCCCATAAGCCAGATGATAAAGCCCGATGCTAACGGGAATGCCACACGCTGGCAGGGATATGTCGCTCGCGATGGTTTTGGAATTACCCTGATGAGAAACCAAACAAGCGCAAGAAGTCCTGTTATTGGGAGGAACCAGAACAGCCATCTATGTTTTGCCTGCCCCGGTGCTTTGGGGCAACCTGAAGATATCTGTTTTTTTTCTGAAAAAAATGTTACCACGCCTGCTCCTGAATAAGCCCTATGGTGTTGATCCCTAATAATATTTACGACCGGGAGCCGCTTCTGTGCTCTTTTAACTCTGAATTATATCGGCATCTGACAGGGTTTTTAATGATTTAGAGGGGGCTATTCTTTTTTGCGGATTACAGGCAGCGAAAAAGGGTTTTTTATAGCACCTTCCGGCGACTGTAAACATATCCAGACCAGTAACCCCATTTTTACGGGACGTCTCGCTTCTATTTTGGCGCTGCCCATTCTACAGCGTTACGCATAATCCTGCGGATATTGGGGTCGAAGAAGACAAGATTGGTCTCGTGGCCGGGCTGGAAGTAAAATACCTTGCCCTTGCCGACCTCCCAGGTCAGACCCTGCCTGCTGGTGTCGGGGCTGCCGTTGTTCAGGGTATATGTCCCCTCGAATACCACGTCCTTCGGCGGCGGCACCGCGAACGGCTCAGAGTATCGTTCGTTGTGAATTATCGTGAATTCGCCGACGCCTTTGGCGATTGGATGGTTGGCATCCTTGACGACGACCTTCAATGTGTTGGAGTCGCTGACGTATTCCCTCCATGAGCAGGGGGTGCCCATAAGCTTTTTATATGGCTTTGCGAAATGAGACGAATGAAGCGAGATGAAACCCATACCGTCGTCTTTTACCCGGCTGACGATTTTATCCACCAGCACGTTGCTGACCTGCTCGTGTTTTCTGTGTCCCCACCATATAAGGACATCGGTTCGTTTCAGCAAATCATCAGGCAAACCCTGGTTCGGGTCGGACAGGTGCGCTTCGACAACTTCCCAGTCTTTCAGGTCCTTCAATCCTTCAGCCACTGCGCCGCAAATATCTTTTGGATAGACATTTTTGGGAGCAGTTCCTTCGGACCATACCACAACACAGTGCTTGGCAGGGGCCTTTTCGGCGAGCGCTGTTCCCATAATGACGCTCAATACAAAAACTATAAATAGAATAAATGTCCGATGTGAGAATCCCTTCTTTACCATTGCTGACTCCTTTCATAAGATTAAGTTTTGGTATCGCTGTTAGTGAACTCTAATTTTTAGAACGGCCAATCGACTGGGCAGTTACCCACCCAGTAGCCGGCCAGAATGCTTAAATCGGTTAAATCCACTTTACCGCTGTGGTTAAGGTCCGCATCCAGATTGGAACCTGTCTGCTGCCATTGAGCGGCAAAAGCGGAGAAGTCGCGGAAATTGACAACGCGGGTGACTTTGACGGCGATGTCTTTGCTGAAATCAGGCAGCGTGTATGTCAACTGCCCCGCGACAGAATTGGCTGTGCCTGAGTTGATAATGCCGCCTGCGCCGCGAGTCGCGTAAACATCGACATCGTAAAGCCCGTCGCTAAGCCCCTTGGCGATAACCGGCTCATTGTGGAATGTGCCGTTATTTATCAGCCCGTACTGGCTTTCGGTGTCATAAATCCAGAAATAGCCACGCTGTTTGCCTACAAGGCCCATAGAACCCAGCAATGAGACGTTGTTTGGGGCGAATTCATAGCTTGTTATAACAAACCAGTCGAGACCGGTGTTTTCTATCTTCACCGATTGCTGACCTGCCGAAAGCGGTACCGAAATTATGAAATTGCTTGAATCTTTGGGATATGTCCCTGAGAAAATCTCGCTGCCGTTACGAAGCACACGCAAACTGTTATCGCACCAGTTGGCGGTGCTTTGCACGTGGATTTTCAATGCGCCTGCGGTTGGCATATTCAAATGGAAATTCGGGTCTGACTTGTAAGCTGATTTGGTGGAACCGTGGAACCACCGGGAAAGATTTCCCATACCCGGGAAGAAATTTTCCTGCAGATAAAAATCAAATTGTGTGGTCACCGCCCAGAAATCACCGAGAACCGGGTTTGCAAAGTACGCCTCGCTTCCTGAAGCGGCGCGTTGTGCCCTGACTAAATTGCAGTCGGCGAGATTCTCATTGGCATCGTAAATCGAAAGCGGCGTATATACGCCATAAAGATTACAGGGGTCGATGTAATTGTCCCACCACCAGAGATTGGCAGTGCTCTTTGAGAAGAAGGCCGCCCAGATACCGTTGTGCATCTCCAGACCTTCCTTCAATTGTGACGCGTATGGTTCGGGCTGCGTGCTGCCTTCGGGATTGCCGTCTAAGCCGAATTCGGCAAAAAGCACGGGCTTGTTGAAATCCTGAAGAGTCAGAGCCGTCTGCTCGAAAGTGCGGATGGTGTCATTGCCATAGTAGTGATGCTCAACAAGATTTATATCGGGCAGATTCCAGAGGTTTTCAAAGCCGGGGCCATGACTGCTGGTAGTAACGGGGTGCTTAAAGGCGTCGATGCTGCGAATATAAGATGCCATAGTATTGTGCCACGCCACGACGTTTGTCGGCTGGGTTTTCCAGCCGTTGGTCCACTGGACCTCGTTGAATAATTCCCAGGCGTAGATTGCCGGCGAATAGCCCCAGCGTGCGACGATATAGCGATATTTGTTTTTGGTATATTTAATGGCGTTGGCGTCGGTGAAGTATTTGCAGGGGTCTGGAAGGAAGCCGCCGGGGTTAGCGGAGTTATACGGATTGTTGGCCCAGTCGGGATTCGTGTCTGTGCTGAACTGGCCGTGATGCTGGAGGGCAAATTGTATAGCGATATCGTTTTGTTCGGCTATTTCGACGTATCTATCCATCCGCAGCGATGTCTGCAATGATGGTTTTCCGCAACCCTGAAAATAAGTGGTGCCATAAAGGCCGGGTAACCATTCAAGCGCCACTGCCATATCGCTATTAGTGCCTCTACTGTCGCCGTATGTGCAGCTCCAAAGACGGACCCAGTTTGCGCCCGCGTTGTGCAATTTTTTAAGATAATCGTCCCATATGTAAATACCTCCGCTATTCCAGCCGATGTTCTGGCCGATGGCGAGGTATGTGTCACCATTAGCATATTTCAGGAAGTCGTGCTGATTCGGGTCAACCCTTATGAATCCTTTTTTGCCGCTTTCGGTGCATGTAAATGAGCCGGCCGATGTCGCAGTCGCTGTGCCGTCAACGTCTTTGACTTTGATATCGCAGGTATATGAGCCAATCTGCGATGGCGCGAACCTTGCCTTCCAAGATATTGCGCCAGCGGTGGTATAAGTTTCAGGGTTGCTTCCCGATACGGTGTATGCGCGGTAATAAAACCCGGGAATATTCACGTCGGTCCCATCGGGCTGATGAAACGTTACCGTGACGTCAACTTCACAGGGCTCAAATGGATTTGTATATGTTCTTGAAAGCGTAAAGGTCAATTCGTACTTGGTATATTTTCCGATGGTGGATGAGTTTTGTGATATGCCGCTTATTGTGGTCGCTTTGGCCTGACTGATTGCAATAGTCAAGATAAGCAGGTGTGCGGCCAAAATAAGTGTCGCTTTTTTCATCATTTACTCCCTTTGCTCCATAAAGGCCTTACCAGCCCAATAATAGCACACTCTCATTATACCTTGGAAAAGGGGGGTAAGTCCAGAGTATTTTTGCCGGGAATCGCCTTATTTGCCCTTAAATTGGTGTTTTCGAGGCAATTAAAGAAGCTTTACTTGCCGCATTTGGCGGAACCACCGCAAACAGGATTGATTGTTCCGGCTGAATATGTTAAAATATTAACAATGATAGTCCAACCACTTGTCAAATCACGGATTAAGGCAATCTCACACCGGCAAATACAGTCTAATCCAGTCGCAAGAGCAGATAGGCCGCTGATAGCGGTGATATAATTTTGTTTTATTGGCCCAAACGGCATTATCCGGGCCAAAAATTTAGGAGAGTGGTGATGTTTTCGATGAAACGAAAAAGCGTAAGGGGTTTCGTCGTTTTTCTATTTATTGCCTTTTCAGCAAATCTGACAAATGCGGCCATCAGCTTCGACAATGCCAGTTCCAAGTTTGATTCCAATGACAATCCCACTATAAGCTGGTCGCATACTATCGGCTCAGGCAGCAATCGCATGCTGATAGTCGGCGTCTGTGGTTTGGATGTCAGTCAAACCGACCTTGTTATAAGCAGTGTCAAGTATAACGGCGTAGATATGAGTTTTGTCTCCGGTTCAAGCATAACTCGGACTACAAGCACATCCAGAAAAACCGAACTCTACTATATGCTTAATTCAAGTTTGCCTGCCGCCGGCACTTATACCATGACCGTTACTTACTCAGGAAATGTTACAAATAGAAACGCAGGCGCTATCTCACTTACGGGAGTTGCTCAGCGAGCGAGAGAAGCCGTAGCAACAAGTTTGGCCGACAGTACCGTTATCTCAACCAATATCACTACGCTAACCAATGGCGCCTGGGTGGTAGATATAGTCGGTTCCGGCAGTGGCGGTTCGTTCACCACCACCAGCAGCGGTATGACCGAGAGATGGGACGTATCAGCCGGCAGTTCATCCGCGGCGGGCAGCACAAAACCCGTTGAATTTGCCGGGACGACAACAATGAGCTGGGAACAAACAACTGCTTACCGTCTTGTCCATTCGGTCGCGGCATTTGCGGCAGCGGAAACGCCGGTGTATCCGACCGGAGATTTGAACCTTGATTGGAAAGTTAATTTGACGGATTTGGATTTGTTCGTTGACCAGTGGCTTAATACGGGTGGCTGCACCGGCGCTTCCTGTGCCGATTTCGACAACAGCGATGACATTGACTTTGTTGATTTTGCAATGCTGGCTGTAAACTGGACGGGAATTCCTCTGCAGGCGGACCCCGTTATCAATGAGGTTATGGCCGCGAACGATTCGACGATAACCGACAACAAGGGCGAGTACGAGGACTGGATTGAAATATACAACCCCGGCTCCGAATCCATCAATATCGGCGGGATGTATATTACCGACGACCTCAACGACCCCGGCAAATGGCAGATTCCGACCAACGCCCCGACTCAAACCACAATTGCCGCACATGGTTACCTTTTGCTTTGGGCTGACGATGAGACAACAGAAGGTCCCAACCATGTCGGGTTTAAATTAGACAAGGCCGGCGAATCAGTCGGCCTGTATCGCAACAATCTGGCACTCGTTGATAGTATCGTGTTCGGCGAGCAATTCAGCAATATGTCTTATGGTGCTTACACCGATGGAACAGAAAACTGGCGATATATGGGTATCCCAACTCCGGGAGCAGCGAACAGTCAGGGCTATCTTGGTCTTGTCGATGATGTCGAAATAAGTCACTCTCACGGTTTCTACGATACCAACTTTGTAGTCGAGCTTTTCTGTGAGGATGCAGATGCAACTATAAAATACACTCTTGACGGCAATACGCCGACCGATACCGTTGGCCTTACATATAATCCCAGCACAAGAATCCCAATCACAGGTACGACCTGTCTGCGTGCCGCGGCGTTCAGGGCCGGCTATAAGGCCAGCACGGTCAACACCGCTACCTATATTTTCTTAAGCAACGTGAGAAATCAGAACGCTACTTATGCGGTGTCGAAGGGTTTCCCTGTCACGTGGGACATAGGATTTACCGATTATGAAATGGACCCGGTTGTTCTCAACGACCCTTGTTACAGCAGCAAATTCGAAGCCGCTATGAAGGCGATTCCGACCATTTCGCTTGTCACAGATATGAAGTATCTCTTTGACCCTTCGACAGGCATATACGTCAATCCCTGGGAGTCGATAGAGAATCCCGCTTCGATAGAATATTTCGATCCGTGCACAAGTTCCGATTTCCAGATAAACGCGGGCTTGCGCCTCGTGGGCAACCAAAGCAAGGGGCCGGAATACACCTCCAAACACTCATTGCGTATATTTTTCAAGAGCGAGTTCGGCCCATCGGAGCTTGAATTTCCGCTTTTCCTGAATACCGGCGCAAAACGCCTCAATAACCTCTCGCTGCGGGCAAATTATCACTGGGGTTGGCTTTGCGATATATGGAGCTCACCAAGGGCACAATACCTCAAAGACACCTTTGCGCAGGATACGATGCGGGATATGGGGTGGCTCTCGCCTGATGCCCGGTTCGTTCACGTTTACCTGAATGGACTTTACTGGGGTCTCTATCAGGCCAGCGAACGGCCGGATGGGCCATTCCTCGCCGAGCATTTAGGAGGCCAGCGTGAGGACTACGATGCAATAGAGGGAACTATTGAAGGCGTAGGTGGTGTTGAAGTCAAAGAAGGTCAGCGAGACAGCTGGGATTATATGCGAAGCTTGCTGGCGCCATTCAGCTATAGCAATCCGGTGACGGCGAGTGCTTACACCGAGTTTGCCCAGCACGTTGATGTCGCACAGATGTGCGATTATATTATTTACACTACATTTGTTACAAACTGGGACTGGGGTTCAAAAAACTGGTACGCAGGCAGCACGCGCAACCCCTCGGATGTAAACGGCCCGCCGAAGGACAAGTGGAAATTTTATACATGGGACGCTGAAATCGCGATATGGGAGCATACGCAGTTTCATGAATTCCCATTCTATGATTATTACGACAAAGGCCCCGGTAATATGCATAACGCTCTCCATAATAATCCTCAGTATAATCGCATACTCGGCGACAGAGTTCATAAACACTTGTTCAATAACGGCGCCATGACTTCTCAGAAAAACATCAGCCGTTACCAGGTTCGTGCCGAGCAGATTGAAAATGCCGTCTTAGGCGAATCGGTGCGATGGGGAGATTTCTTACACGATTTCAAGGATGCCAATGCTCCGCTCTATACGCCGGCTTACTGGGACAATGAGCGGGACCGGCTGACAAATCCGAGCCATCCAATCGAAGATGGCTGGATTGGCCCGTTTTTCCCCAACCGCACAACTTGGCTTGTTACCAATGGATATACCTCTCGTGGTTTCTATCCGACGGTTGCCGCGCCTGTGTTCAGTCAGTTCGGCGGCGAAAAAACCGCGGGCTCTACTGTAACAATCACGGGCGGTGGAGCAATCAAATACACAACGGATGGCCGTGAACCCATCGATTACGGCACGACAATTGCCAGCGGCGGGACGGTCACGATTAACAACTCGCTGACGCTGAAAGCGCGAGCGTATTACAGCGGCAGCTTAAAATGGAGTGCGCTTAACGAGGCCAACTTCTCTGTCGGTCCTGTTAAAGACAAGCTCCGTATCACCGAATTGATGTATCACCCGACTGAGCCGAACGACCCCTGTCAGGAATACGTCGAACTGAAGAACATCGGGACAACTACTCTCAATCTTAATCTCGTCAGATTCACTGAGGGCATTCACTTTACATTCGGACCTAATACGCTGGCGGCGGGCGACCAGATTCTTGTCGTTGAAGATATAAACGCCTTTGTCGCTAAATACGGCTCAGGCAAAAACATCGCTGGTCAATACACAGGCAATCTTGCCAATAACGGCGAGCACATTCGTCTTGAAGACGCCATAGGCAGGACGATTCTCGATTTCAATTACGCCGACAACTGGCAGGACGCGACTGATGGCGAGGGCTTCTCGCTGAATATCTTCGATGCTAACACAGATGCGAATAACTGGAACAGGCCTGAAAGCTGGGCCGCAAGCAAATACGCGGGCGGAACGCCTGATACCGATGACTCGGCACTTCTGAAAGAACGTTCGATAGCGATTAACGAACTGCTTGCACATCAGGATGCATATCCTGAGGATTGGATAGAGTTAAAGAACACCACTGCAAGTGCAATCAACATTGGCAACTGGTATCTCAGTGATGATGCTGAAAATCTGACCAAGTACAGGATTAAAGCAGGAACCATTCTTGGCGCAGGTCAGTATCTTGTTCTGTCCGAGGACGCGAACTTCGGTGCTTCAAGCTCAGACACAGGCAAAATTACCGCTTTTGCTTTCAGTGAATACGGTGAGACGGCCTATCTTACTTCAAGTGACGGTACTGTGCTCACCGGCTACCGTGAGAAGGAGGATTTTGACGCCTCCGAAAACAGTGTTGCTTTCGGTCGTTATCAAAAGAGCACCGGCTCATACAACTTTGTGGCTATGAGTTCCAATACGCCAGGCGCAGCAAACGCATACCCGAAGGTCGGCCCGGTTGTTATCAACGAGATTATGTATAATCCGCCGGACGTCAACGGCCAGAACTCTGAATATATTGAGCTGCGAAACACAACAGGCAGCGTGGTAAATCTTTACGATGTTAATGGTGTTCCGTGGGAGTTCAGCGACGGGATAGATTATGCGTTCCCGGCCTCAACGACTATTCCCGCAAATGGATACCTGTTGGTGGTCAAGACAACACCTGCCTACTTCAGGACAAGATATACGGTTCCGGGCAGCGTTACTGTTCTTGGTCCTTATGGCGGGAATCTTAGTAACGCTGGCGAGAAGCTCGAACTGGTGAAACCCAGCGATACCGATGAATTGGGTCAGACGGTTTACACGCGAGTTGACAGAGTGGTTTATAGCGATGGCTCTCATCCCGCGGATTGTCCTGAGGGCAACGATATTTGGCCGATCCAGGCGGATGGCAAAGGGAAATCGCTTAGCAGGAAGGTTATGACCGCTTATGGTAATGACCCGAACAACTGGCAGGCGTCTAACCCCAGCCCGGGGAATGCTAATCCGTGAGAACGTGAAATAACAAAAAAAGCCAACGATCGGATTCGAACCGATAACCTCCGGTTTACAAAACCGGAGCTCTACCGTTGAGCTACGTTGGCGTAAGTTCTATATCGGCAGGATTATACTGAAAATGAGGTAATTTCGCAAGTGCCCAGGCGATATTCTTGGTGTAAGTAATTGCGTGTAAGTCAGAGTGAAGGTATGGTTGTCATCCGGCTCAATCGCTTTTTAGTTCTCCACTTCCACAACGCAAAATAAACCATGGCCGCAACCTAATCCCTGCGGAAGAGAACGTTCCAGATTACGCAGCACGCAAGCTACCTGCGGCCCCATAATACTGGCCCAAAAATCAACGGCAGGAAATCTGTCGGCATTCCTGTATAACCACGCCAGCATCTTCAATTCATCAGCGAAGCCGGCGGGGCTTGATTCTATTATTCTTTTGACCTCCGTATTATTAGTGCACATCAAGGCATTGAGCACGTTCACCACTGTCTGCCATTGGTTATAATAATCGTAGATTCGCGTCCATCCCTCTCGGCTTGCTGTTTTTGCTTCTTCCAGATAATTTATATCGATACTCAATCCGTTTATTTGTCCCCTGTAATCGCGGTCGAATAGCCGATTTACCGCTACTCGTGTCTGATGGCTTTGGTTTTTGAAAATGCTTGTGTCCATATGCCGGCCAACAAATATCGAACGGTCCCGCATAGTTACTATCTTTGTTTTTCTTTTGGCGGATTTAGCTGCCGTTTCAATAAGCCCGACAAGCTCTGAACCGATCCAGTACGTTACATCAAACCATTCGATCTTTTCAGGACTCCGTTCCTGCGACGGTAATAAATAAGCCATTGTGTAAGGCAAAGCCGTGTGGCAATCGTTACCCCAGTATTTTGGCCATTCCGGCGAATTTCTTCCATAAAGGTCAAACACCATATACCCTCTGTCGCTGATATGAGAAAAAATATCCTGCGTCAGACGCTCAAGCTCATCGAAAGTCAAATGCGATTCCGAGGCGTAAGACGAAAAATATACATCATAAGGGTCGTCTTTCATAAAAGGGAAACCTTCTGACAAATCCCCCTCGACGAATTCAACCTGCGGCAGGCCTGAGTAATTGTGCCTGCCCTGTTCGACCATTGCCGGTGATATATCGACCCCTTTATAGAGTTCGATATCGTCTTCAGTTATTACGAATTCTCTGTTTGTCGTTTTAACATGGTCGCTCAACGGAATATTCGTCAACAACTCCACCCCTTCGCCGCTGCCGCAGCCGAGGTCAACGATGCGTATTCTCTTTTTGTGCTCTAAAATCCGTTCGATGGCCGACCGAATAGACAGTTTGATTGAAACATCTTCCCAGTATTTGCGAACATTGTCCTTCTTGCCGAATAACCCGGCCTTCTCCACGCCGTAAAATCCGTGCTTTACCGCTGACTCGTAAAATTCAGTCCTTGGCATAATTATTCACTGCCTTTCGGGACAACACGAAATCGCCGTTGTGCCGGTTAAGCAACATCCCGGCAATTCGAGTTTCGCAAATTGAGAGTTTCCTATGATTTAGATAAATGAGCAGCCATATGTGCGGCTGACCAGATTGCCGCAGAAATTACTGCCAGCACAATGGCGTATTTTCGCCAGTGCGAAAGCGTAGCGGGTTCGCCGGTTGTGGTTCGGCCGTCGAGAAACTTTATATCGAGGAATCGGACGATAATCAGGGCGGGAACGACGCACCAGAAAATTATGTCGGAAGCCCGAGTTGAGCCGCTTTCGCCCATGAAAATGTTGGCAGTGCATATCATCAGAGCGAAGTTGCCTAAGAGCATCCAGAAGATTCTCGCCAATATAGCTAATGCTCCTCTTTGTTTGTCGGTGGTCTGGTTGGCTGGGGCAGACATAAGGCATCTCCTAAAAAAATCGTTTAACCTGATTTATTTAGGTGGCGGCCCGACCACCCCGATACGCCTATGGGATTAATGTAATCCCACACCCACAACTATTCTTATACAATTAATCGGAGCATGTCAAGGATTTTATCCCTTCGCTGGCGTAAAATTGGACCAGCCAGAGGCGTGTAAACTTACACATAATACTTGACGCTATCGACGATATTACGTCAAAAGCAGAAAGATAAAGAAGCCGACCATAATAACCATGCCGAGGGGCACGCCGAATACGGCCCACTCTTTGCTTTTTATTGACAGCTTGCTTGCGCAAATGATATTGGGGATATTGCCGGGGATAAGCATACCGCCCGCGATGAGCAGGCCCATAAGGGCGTCTTTGATAGTATCTATGGGCATAGCGGGGCTGATTTCCGCGGCGGTCAGTGTCGCGTTATCGAGAATCGCCGAGGTGATATTCACCCAGTAAAGGGCCATCGACGGGATATTCACAAGGTATTTGTCAACTATGGGCGTAAAGCCGGTGCCCAAGAAAACAAGCGCGAGAACAAAAAGATAAACCTTGCCCGCCCTGATGAACATATCTTTTATTTCTTCAGGTTTGTCTTCCGTTAACGTGGGGCCTTTTCCCTCGTGTTTGTGTTTAAAGAACAGAGGTATTATTCCAAGCAGGACAACTAAAGGTATAACCCATTTGCCTAATAGTTTCAGCAGGAAGAAAAAGTCGGCGTGATAGGGTTCGCCTCTTAGTTTGGATACCGCGATTGTGGAAAGCGGTTCGCCTATGGGCGTAAGCACCGCGCCCAGGCCAATCGAGAAACAGGCGATGATTACGAGACGCACTTCGAGGACCCTGGGAAGTTTTAATACGCTTACGACTTCGGCGAGAATCAACGCGGCGATAATGGCGGTGATGACGCTTGAGGACAACCCAAGGCCGACGACGATTATAAAGAAAAGCGTGGAGTATCCAAACTTCCTGGCGAAGGCGTGAGCCCATTTGCCGATTTTGGGCCTGATGAATTTGAAAATAAGGCCCGCAAACAGCACTGCCAGCGTGATTTTAATCGGGTCAACAAGCGCTTCTTTGACGAGATGCCACGACCACAGCCCTGATATTGTGACAGCGAGGCATCCCATAACAAACAAAAATGCCTCAAGCTGTTTTTCTACCCTTTTGGATAAAAAAGGCAAAACCAGCACCAGCCCGACAATAACTGCCAATCCGCCCGTTACAAGTGATTCATTCATAAGATTGCCCCAAAGCAAAGAGGTCTTTATAATGAATGTCAGGCATATTTGCAAATCGAATTGAGAATTGAGAATGAAGAATTTAGAAATTATAACGAAGAAAGTCAAGTTGCAAACGAAGAGACGTTGTGTGCAATTCTCAATTCTAAATTCTAAATTCTTAATTAATGGCGTAACTTTGGCTTTTATGATTTGTGTTCTAATCGCCATTGCGGGTTGTGCGTCAAATCCGATTACCGGCGACGAAGAGCTGATGTTAAACCGCGATTATCGAAGCGACATAAAGCTGGGTAAAGAGATTGCCCCGCAGGTCGAAAAAGAGCTTAAAGGCAGAATCAAAGACCAGCAATTGCAGGATTACATAAACGGCGTCGGCCATAAAATCACCAGATTCAGCCACAACCCGGATTTTGATTTTAATTTTGTTGCTGTTAACGACAAGTCGATAAACGCTATTTCACTGCCCGGCGGGCGCATTTTCATCACAAAAGGTCTGCTGCTGAAATTTGAAAGCGAGTCGCAGCTCGCGGGTGTCTTGGCGCACGAGACCGTTCACGTTGTAGCAAGAGACGCTGAAAATATGATGAGCAAACAGGCCGGAATGGGCGTATTGTTTATTTTGGCGGCATCACAGGCGAGAACACAGGGCGAGGTAGCCGCCGCCGATATCGCGTTGCAGCTTGTGTCGCTCAAATACAGCAGAGAAGACGAAAGGACAGCCGACCTCGGCGGTGTAGATTATATGGCGAGGGCCGGCTACAACCCCAACGGTATGGTCGAAACGATGCAGATACTGCAGAAGGAGGACGCAAGCAGACCCTGTGATTTCTTCTCAACGCACCCATCTCCCGAAAACCGCATCGATTACATCAGGGCAAGGATTCAATCGCATTACCCGGACGGTATAGCGGGGACAAGAATCGGACAGGAAGATTATCAGCAGAATGTTCTGGACAGGATAAAAAATCTGCCTGATTCGCCGGCCAGGTAGCTTAATAGCAGGAGGGCAGTTGTGTTGATAAAAAAACGGAGTCCGTTTTTTGAAACGGACTCCATTGGATAGTTGTTATAAACTATTTTTTACCTGTCGGACAGCATTGATTATTTGGCGTTTTTGGCTGCTGCTTCTGATGGGCTGTGTCCGCAGCCGGGGCAGGTATCCTGGGCTTTACCTTCAACGGTTCCCGGGAAGAATACCTTTCCGCACTTCTCGCATTTTTCTGCTTTGAATGCGCTATCTTCATTGCATTTTGGACATTTCATCGGGGCAGCGCCGCTCATCATAAACTGGCGAGGTCCTCCGTTATTCATCACAAAAGTGTTGTATTCCTTGGCGCTTACCTCGTATTCGTTGCCGCATTTCGGGTTGTTGCATTTGACCCACACATTGCCGGTTGGCTGTCCTGCTGTAGTACCTCCTCCGCCCATTGTTTTGTACGTGATGACGCCCGCTGCTGCGATGCACGCGACGGCGACTACAATCAGAAGTGTTTTTTTAGCGTTCTCTTCCATATCTTAATCTCCAAAATACAAAAGGACACATTAGTTAAAGGTTTAGTAAGATGTTATCGTCAGTCGGATGATTTGTCAAAGAGATAATTTCAGTCAGCCACTTGTAGCAGGCCTTTATGCCATTTTAAGTATTCTGCCGGGTTGCTCGGGCATACCCGTGCGGGCGGACAGATACGTTGCTTCTATGAAGGCCATATTCTTCAGGTTGTCGGCTGCGGGACTTACGAGGCGATTTTTATCGGGCCAAAGCAGATGAGAGCCGAAATTTTCCAGCGTCATTTTCATTTTGCCGAGGCAGTCATCGCCGAATTTGTTCCGTTTCAGTCGCTTTCCCCGTGAATCCGCAACCTCAAAACTTATATCGTCGCACCTTACCAGCGTATCCTGCCCCTGTGCGATTAACCATTTTTGCCGCTGGTTGCCTGTCGATGACGCGACTGCTGCCCGGCCCGCCAGAAGATTACCTGATAACGTATCGTTGAATTTCATGGTTACAATGGCGCTGTCCTCCGTCAGATAAAGCCGTTGTTGCCTGTCGGGCGCGGCACTGCCGGCGATCCCTTCGACCGTGCTCAGGACGGGGCAGTAAACCTGCTGAGGCAGGCCGAAGTTTAGCGTTATCTGGTCGATTATCTCCCAGCATTCGTAAAGCAGCACTCCGCCTCCGGCAAGTACCGGGTCGTTGCGCCATGTTGCCTGTGGGGTTTCTGATGGCGGCCGGCCGGCGGAGAGAACGAGAAAGTACTGCTCTGCGGGATTTTGCAGGAAATAACCCCTTGCCGCAAGCGCACTTTGAGCGAATCTGCCGGTATTGGCGACAGCCAGAGTAATCCCCTCATTTTGCGCGAGTTTGACGAATTCGGACGCCTCGCTGAAATTTCTCGCCAAAGGAGGAGCTTTAAGGATGTGAAACTTCTTTTTTATTGCCATCTTAAGGTATTCGGCGCAACTGTGCAGCGGGGCCGCCACGAACAGGCAATCGAGCTGGTTGGCGATTATCAGCTGGCGGTAATCATCGTAAGCGGCGCAGTTGTGTTCTTTGGCGACCTGTTGCGCAAGATTTGCATCATTGTCCCCCACGGCCGCAATGGTGAAGTAGTCGAAACCTTTTACCGCTTCGAGCATCAACCTGCCCGTGTCGTTGAGACCCAGGACAGCTATTTTCAGTGGACCTTCGCGCATCCATGCACACAAAGCAGACCTGTAAATAAACTTTTTTTTCGCCGGCGATTATTTCTTGTTTGGAATTATAAAATGTTCAGGCACCGGGAACTGTGAGCACATAAGCAGCACATCCTTGGCGACCTGCTCGATGACCGATTCGTTGTCAACGTTCTCGGCGACTTTGTTTATGAACTCCGCAATTTGCCTGGCCTGCTCTTCTTTCATACCGCGTGTGGTAATAGCGGGCGTTCCGAGCCGCAGGCCGCTTGGGTTTGCCGGCGGTGCCGGGTCGTTGGGAACGGTGTTGTAATTGGTCTCAATCCTGGCTCTGTCCAGCGCCTTGGCGAGTTTCTTGCCGGGGATATTTTTATTTCTCAAATCGATTAGAATCAGGTGATTGTCTGTTCCGCCGGATACGAGATTGAATCCGCATTCGAGAAGTTTCTCGGCCATCGCCTTTGCGTTTTTGACAATCTGCTTTGCGTATGCGACGAACTCGGCCGTGTCGGCTTCCGCCAGAGCGACGGCAATCGCGGTAATCGTGTGCATGTGCGGGCCGCCCTGAAGTCCGGGGAATACCGCCTTATCAACTTTCTCGGCGTGTTCGGCTTTGCACAAAAGCATTCCGCCTCGCGGGCCTCGCAGCGTCTTGTGCGTCGTTGTTGAAACGATGTCGGCGTAAGGCACAGGACTTTTGTGAACGCCCGCGACGACTAAGCCGGAGATATGGGCGATATCGCTGACGTGATATGCGCCGACTTCTTTGGCGATGTCGCCGAATATTTCGAAGTTGATTTCGCGCGGATATGCGGTGCAGCCGGAGATTAGGATTTTGGGTTTGTTTTTCTTCGCCAGCTCTCGAATCTGGTCATAGTCGAATCTGCCCGTTTCTGCGCTGACGCCATACTGCATCGAGTTGAATATTTTGCCGGTCATGCTGACTTTCCAGCCGTGGGTGAGGTGCCCGCCGTGGGGTAATGCCAGTCCCATAATCGTATCGCCGGGCTTTGCCAGCGCGATATACGCCGCGAGGTTCGCTATCGAGCCGGAATATGGCTGGACGTTGGCGTGGTCTGCCTTGAAGAGCTTTGTGGCCCGCTGCCTGGCGACCGTTTCGATGAGGTCTGTAATCTGCTGCCCCTCGTAATACCTTTTGCCGGGATATCCTTCGGCGTATTTATTGGTCAGGCAGCTGCCGCTTGCCAGCATTACCGCCTTGGAAACGTAGTTTTCGGATGGTATCAGCCGGACGCAGGCGCTTTGACGCGCGCCTTCCTGCCTTATAAGTTCATATATTTGCGGGTCATACTGCTCAAGTGCCGTAAGCATTTCATATTCTCCATAAAAGCTAAGTAACACGGCCATCTTGGCCGTGTTTTCACGGGCTGGAAGCCTGTGTTACGTTTGATTTATAGCAAAGCAGGGGTTTTGATACAAGCATTTATTTGCTCGTAACCTTCCCATAATAAATACCAATACTAGTATAAGAATGTTTTTAGTTGCCCCTACTTGACCCTTGTTGCCCCACCTTTTTGTGTGTGTCGAATGGAGGGCAAGTTAGTTTTTACGCTGAAAATGAGGGTGGCTATTTAGCCGCAAAAAGTCGCAAAAATAGCAAAACCACGGACTTGTCCGCCGCAGGCGGATTACGCGGAGTGCTCTGAGTAAGTTCTAAGTATATATAAATGGACTGTTTACAGGAAAAGGGAATAGTTCTATCATTTGGTATATATATAAAGGGAGTTTTGTATGGCAATGGAAGCCGGCGGAAGAGCAGACAAGTTAGGCAACGAATATGAACGACTCTGGGTTGTAAGACAACTCTTGTTAGTGCTGCAAGGTGAAGCTCATTCGGTACTGTGGGAGGGACTTGGAGATAACGAGAGAGGAGTGGAAGTATGGGTGGGTTATTCAGACGGGAAACAAACAGCATATCAATGTAAACGACAGAATGGTTCCAAGGGGAATTGGTCAGTCAGCGACTTACAAGAAGTTCTGAAAAACGCAGAATTTCAACTGGGGAGAGATTCAAAATTCCGTTTTGGATTTGTATCAAGCGACTCGGCACCATATTTAAGAGATTTAGTGGAACGGACTGGAAGATGTGATAATGATCCAGCTCAATACATCGCCTACCAAACAACAACTTCCCAAAAATTAGAAACAGAATTCGGCCAAATTTGCAAATTACTTGGAGTGGATAAGACAAGGCCTGAAGATCAGCAAAAGATTCTCAATTTTCTCAAGCGATTGGAAGTATGTCTATTTGATGATAATGAAAAGCAGGGGCGAGCAGAACTGAGGGTGTTAGCAAGATCAACTGTGGATGGAGATGCAAGTTCCGTGATAACAGCACTCGAAGACTACGCTACCCAACAAATAGGCAATAAGATTTATATTAAGGAGATTCGAGATTATCTACGAGCCAGAAGTTTCCAGCCACGTAATTTAAGCGGTGATCCTCAAATCCAGCAAGGGATTGAGAACCTGCAAAAAAGATTTCACAAATCGTTGAATCCTTCTTTGATCAATGGAACACTTATCAAGAGACCTGAAACAGAAGAGATTATTAACAAGATTTTAGCTGCCAATGACTCACGCGTTATGTGTCTTCATGGAAAAGCGGGGCAAGGAAAGAGCGGCGTATTATATGAACTCAAAGAACTGTTAAATGAACGTAAGATTCCTTATTTACCCTTACGGTTAGACCGACAACATCCAACGCAAAGCATAGAAAACTTTGGAAAGGCCTGCGGACTTCCTTCATCTCCAGGGTTATGTTTAAAAATACTGGCTGGCGAGCGGAAAGCGATTCTTATTCTCGATCAATTAGACGCAATTAGATGGACGAGTGCACATAGCTCAGATGCATGGGATATCTTCGAAGAACTCGTTGAAGAATGTTTGAGTTATAAAAATCTTTGTGTGGTAGTCGCTTGCCGGACATTTGACTTTAATGAGGATCCACGTATCAAGGCATGGAAGACAGGACAAAGTAGTTGGATTATTGAAGTGAAAGTGGGCGAGCTACCTGAGAAGGAAGTTGCGGAGATTGTTAAGAACAGGGGCACTAATTGGGCGCAACTATCCACGAAGCAGAAGGAGATTTTAAGGTCGCCAGCGAATTTGTATCTGTGGACACAATTAGAAACAATTGGGCAACCATTTAGAACAGCAACTGATTTGATGAAAGCGTACTGGAAAGATTTGTGGGAAAATAAGATACCTGATTTGAAGGTAAAGCAAGCAGAGTGCTGGAAAATACTTGAAGCACTTGTTGATTACATGGATAAAAATGGCAGACTGGTAGCGCCAGATAATATAGCCCCCCAGTTCCTGAACGAACAAAAGGCGCTTATATCACTCAATGTTCTCACCGCCAGCGATGGAAATGTTGTCTTTAGTCACCAAGGGTATTTTGATTATTTAGTTGCTCATAAAGTTTTATCTGAGCTCCGAAGCAGAAAAGCTGATGTGGTCACATGGTTAGAAGGAACTGACCAATCATTATTCAGACGAGATCAATTGCGGAATGTTCTAACGCTACTGAGAGATGAGGATGAGAATACTTTTTGTAAGGCCATCGAAGCAATTATCACAAGCAAGAATGTTCGCTTTCATCTAAAACATCTTGTTCTAAATTTTCTTGGCAACATCGATATCCCATTAAACGGAGAAGTACACCTTGTAATTAAATTACTGGAAGATCTAAAGTGGTACGCGATCGTAAAAGATTTGATAATTTGGAATAAATCGCAGTGGTTCAAGGTTCTTTATGATAAAGGAATTATCAATAAATGGTTACATTCTGATAATAAAGAGCAAACGGAATTCGCAATAAATTTGATGGGCACAGTTTTGCCGGAATGCAGCGTAGAAATTTATGAAAGCATAAAGCCGCTCGCAATAAAAGGCGGGATTTGGTTGGATAAAGTAGCTAGTGCGCTTTTTTGGAAATTTGGCTCGTTTGATGAGTGCAATGAGCTTTTTGCCATGCGAATTAGATTAATGAGGGCAGGTGTATTATCTCCGCGATTTCTGCATTGGTCAGAGATTACGAAGAAGAATCCCCGCCGATGCTTGTTGTTGTTTAGGGTTTGTATATCACGATTGGTAGATGGCTATAGGGGGCTGGCGCCGGGGACAGCAGAAGATGACCTACCAAAATTAGAGTGCTTGGCTTGGCATGATATTGTTGCTATTAGTGAAGCAGCAAAGAAAGAACCGAAGTATGCGTGGAGAAGTTTAACTCGTTTCTGGTTTAGCAGGGGGCAATTTCTTATTGATATGATGAAAACATTTCACCGATACGACGACGGCGAATCGGATGAAGAGCTGCTCGGAATGCGAGAAAAATTGGAATTGCCATTAGTGTTGCAAGCTATTGAAAAGATATTGACCAATGCAAGCGAGGTATCCGGTCGAGATTATGTCGGAGATTTTATTGAAATTGTGATTCCTGAATATGAAAAGTTTCCAAATAAGATTAAAAAGGCGGTCATGGTAGGATTAAGCACCTTGTCAGATAAATGGGCTGATAAAGTTATGCTGTGGTTTTCAGAGCATCCATCGAGTTTCAAGTTAAGGCGAGGATACTACGTTTCGTGTTGGAATCCTGCGGAAAGAATAATTGAACGATTTTCGCCTATATGTTCCGCTGGAGTATTCGAGACCTTTGAGAAAGCATTGATGACATATAGAGAAGGCGAGGTTAAAGAGAATTACAAGGACGAGATAGAAATATTTAGAGAATATAATTATATCGGGTGTAACGAGAATGGCAGAACACAATATGTCCTATTATCTAAAATGCCGAAAGAACGACTATCTCAGTCAACACTATATTTTCTTGATCAATTGGAGAGGAAGTTTGCTGGTTATAGTTTGCATAAAGATGGAGGATTTAGCGGTGGCGGCGTCGGTTCCCCCATACCTGCGGAAAAACTTTCATTTGTTTCGGACGAGGAATGGCTTAGGATAATCAAGAAAGATTGGTCGGATTGGGGGCCGCGTTGGAAACAGATGGGACCCAACCATGTCGGAGAAGCAAGCCATAGACACTTTGCAGATGATTTCGGACATGTAGCCGAGCAACAACCACAAAGATTTGCGACTCTCGCTTTAAGGATACCTAAAAATGCATATCCTGGATATTTGAGTAGAATTTTAAGAGCGATAGCATTAACCAAACCGCCGGATTCACTTAAGCAGCCAGAAAAAGATGCATGGCAACCAGCCACGGGAGATCAAATCGAGGCAGTATTGGATTATGTGGGATATTCAGAAGACCAAGAACAAGCAATTAGCTTTTGTGATTTGCTTGAAAAACGTGCCGATGCTAAATGGCCTGCAAAAGTATTTGATCGACTTATGAGTTATGCTACCAAACATCCCGATCCTAAACCGGATGCTTTTTCAGTTAAAACGGTTGATGCTAACAAACAATATATTCCAGATGTCGCTAACAGCGCATTGAATTGCGTACGTGGGCGTTCAGCAATGACTATGGCGAAGTTATTATTTGAACAGCGAGGATTATTTTCTATTTTCAGGGAGGCTATAAATAACCTTGTAAACGATGTATCTCCTGCTGTACGAATAGCTGCAATGTATGTTTGCCTGCCTTTATTGAATATCGATCGAACTCAGGCAGTTAATTATTTTTTGACTGCATGCCAAATGACAGACGACCGTATTTTCGAGGGGGCTTATGCGGATCATTTCATTTCATACGCATACCATAAACATTTAAAAGATTTGAAATCACTCATAGAGCGAATGGCAAGGTCAAAGAATCCCAAAGTTGCTAATTTGGGAGCAGCATGGGCAACGGCGATTTGGCTACGAACTGGCGAGATGGAGAAAATAAAAGAGGAGTGTTGCTGTGGCAGCGTCGAACAAAGGAAAGGTGCGGCACATGTAACTAACCATTGGCTGAATAAAAATGCCGTCATTGCAAAACATATTGAAATGTTAAAAATGTTTTTTAATGATAAAGACATAGAAGTGAGAGGTGAGGCAGCAGGTTGTTTTAGGGAGGAGGAAAATTTACATATTCCAGAAATTTCACGATTAGCAGTGGATTATGTAGAATCACCTGCTTTCGATGATGACCCGGAAATATTTTTTTACGGTTTAGATGATTATACAGGCAACTTAAAGGACTACGCAGAATCGCTGTTTAAGGCAGGGGAAAAATTTGCTGGTCCATTGGCTGATAAAGCTAAAAACCTTGCGATGGGTATAGGTTTGGCCGTTAGTAACTTTGCCAAAATAATGTTGCGGCTGTATGAACAGACTTATCGGTGTGGTGATAAGCAGACCAATGAAAGATGCTTATTAATTTGGGATAAATTGCTCGAGTCAGGCATAGTGGATACTCACGTATTGCAAGAGATAGAATCGTAGATTTCTTTCATCCCCCGGCTGACATAAACAGTGTAATCTGTGGCAAAGAACAGGGTCTAAAACCTCTCTGCGGTTTCCGCGAAATCTGCGTCTAAAAAAGTGCATTTTCGGGCTAAAAACAGGTACGTTTTTCGAAAAAATTCCAAAAATTTCAAAAAATTTCAAAAAAAACGCAAAAATTCACGACGTTTTATGATTTTCTTAACTTTGGCCTATAACGCATCCGGCTGCCTGTTTTAACCGCTTATAACCCATTTCAGCATGCTCGCCGCTTGCTAAGGAGGGTTGCATCAAAAAACTGCGACCCAGAACGTATTCTGAGGTTACGAAAAGGGATTTAATAGTTGACAGGAATTGGCCGAAGAATAGGATTATGGGGGTGGGAAGGTTCATAAAGTGTTGTATTAGAGGAACTTGAATGCCGCAAGACAATGGGATAAACGCTAAAGCGAAGCTGTTTTTTGAGAAGGCCGACGAGGCCGCCGCAAACGGCAATTTCGACTATGCGATAGGTTTGTTTCTCGACGGATTGCGATGCGACCCGGATGCGCTTCAGGACGGGCACTTGCGGCTTCGAGAGCTTGCCCTGAACCGGCAGGCCAGCGGCGGCAAGAAACCCTCGATAATGGAAAAAATGAAGTATCTTCGCGGCGGCAAGACCCCCCTCGAACAGATGCTAAACGCCGAATATCTTATGGCCAAAGACCCGGAGCATTTGCCATATATCGAGGCGATGCTCAGGGCGGCTGCGGCCGGCGGCTACAATCAGACGACGAAATGGGTAGCGGATTTGCTTTTTGCCGCCAATAATGCCTCGGGAAATCCATCGGCGAGTGCGTATTTGCTGCTGAAGGACTCATACGAGGGCCTGGGCCTGTGGGACAGGGCTCTTGCCGCCTGCCAGCACGCGGCGAAGATACGTCCTGATGATGCCGATATTGGCGATGAGGCGAAGAGATTGTCCGCGGAACTGACCGTATCGCGGGGCAAATATGACCAGGCGGGCGGCTTCCGCAACTCGATTAAAAACCGCGAGGAGCAGGAAATATTTCAGTCGCAGCAGGGGGTGGTCAAGACAAAGGATTATCGAGTCCTGGCTGCCGAGGCGGCGAGAAAAGCGTATGAGCAGAACCCGCAAACGGCGCATAGTATATTCGGCCTGGCCGGCGCTCTGGCGGATATGCGGACCGATGAGGCGGAAGAAGAAGCGATAAAACTGCTGGAGGAAGCTTACAAAAAGAGGCAGGATTTCAGCTTCAAGGAGCGGGCCGGACTGATTCGCATCGGGCAGGTAAAACGCAAAATACGGGAAGCGGATGAGGCAATGGACGCAAATCCCGAAGACAGCGTGGCCAAATCAAAGCATGCCGGCCTGGTCGGGCAATTGAACAAGGCGGAGATGGAACACTACGGACTTTGCGTCAAAAACTATCCTACCGACCTCAGGGTAAAGTACGAATACGGCCTGCGCCTTGTTAACAACCAGAAGTACGATGAGGCGATTCCGATGCTTCAGGAGGCCCAGAAAGACCCGAGGCACAAAATACCGGCGATGGGCAAGATAGGCCTTTGCTTTTTTATGAAGGGCTGGTTCACCGACGCGGAGGATATTTTTACCAGGGCAATCGATTCTTATGAAATAAAAGATGACGACATCGCGAAGGAATTAAGGTATAATCTCGCCCGCTCCCTTGAGGAGCAGGGCAAGAAGGCCGAGGCCCTTGATTTTTATCGTAAAATCGCCCAGGTCGATTTTGGGTTCAAAGATGTTTCACAGCGGGTTGACCGGCTGAGAAAAGAAGCGAAATAGAAATTGTGCTCTTTGGAAAGATGTCATTCCGAGCGGAGCGAAGCGCAGTCGAGGAATCTGTTTTTGATAGATTTCTCCACTTCGCGACGCAAAGCGTCGCTTCGGTCGAAATGACAGTATGGTTTTCGATAGAGTAAAGAATTAAATAAGTGTGATATAAGGAAAGTATTAACAGAAGTATTTTTTAGGAGACAGAAGTGGCTCATTCGTTGTCGGCAAAAAAGAGAGTAAGGCAGAACGAGAAAAGAAGAGCAATTAATCGCGCAAGAAAAAGCAGCGTCAAGACGCAGATAAAGCATTTTGAGACGGCTCTGGCCAGTGGAGACCTCAAGGCGGCAGCCGAGCAGTTCCGCCTGACGGCTAAACGGCTGGACAAGGTCGCATCGACCACCACTATGCACAAAAGGACCGCCGCTCGCAAAAAATCCCGTCTTGCCAAAAAGCTTAACGCGCTGAAGGCAAAAGCGTCGGCCTAACCACGAAGGCACCGAGACACAAAGTGGAATTGGAAGATTAGTGCCTTTGTGTCTTCCGGCAGGGATGGCCAAGCCATTAGTGGTTAAAATGCGAGAAGTATATAAGAAGAAAATCATCAAGCTGCTGAAGCACGCCGACTATAAACCGGCCAAGGTTGGCGAGCTGTCCAGGACACTGGGGGTCGAACAGACAGATTATCCCGAGTTTAAGCGCGCCTTTGACGAGCTTCATCACGCGGGCCACGTCGTATTAGGCGACGGCAGCACGGTCGGATTGCCCGGTCTTTCAGGTCGAATCATCGGGACATTCCGCGCCAATGCGCGGGGTTTCGGCTTTGTTACGCCATTGGAATCGGCGGCTCACGTCGATTTATTTATCCCGCCCGGAGAGACGATGGAGGCGATGACGGGCGACGTTGTTGCCGCGAAGGTCGCCGAAAAATCCACGCGGGGAGAGAAAATCCGATACAGCGGCAGAATCATCGAAATCGTCCAGCGCGGACGCAACCGTTTTGTCGGGACGCTGATGCGGAAACCCGAGGGCTGGCTTGTCTTAGCCGACGGTTCAGGTTCCGCTGACCCCATAACCGTTGATGACGTTACCGCCAAAAACGCCAGGGAAAAAGACAAGGTGGTTGTCGAGATATTATCGTATCCCACGGAAAGGCATCTCGCCCGTGGTGTGATTATCGAGGTGTTAGGCAAAGCGGGCAGATACGAAAGCGAAATCGCGTCGATAATTCACCAGTTCCAGCTTCCGGGCGAATTCAACGATTCCTGCATTTTTCAGGCGCATAAGGCCGCGACGGAATATAAGCCGGAAAATGTCCGCGACCGGGACGACATAACCGGCAAAATCATAGTTACGATTGACCCGCCCGACGCGAAGGATTTTGACGATGCGATTAGTTTGGAGCGCGACGCGAAAGGCAACTGGCTTTTAGGTGTTCATATCGCGGATGTTACTTACTTTGTTCCGCCCGGCACGCCGCTGGATAAAGAAGCCAACGACCGGGGCAACAGCATATATCTGCCGGGCAGGGTAATACCGATGCTGCCTGAGATGCTGAGCAACGGCGTATGCAGTTTGCAGCCCGACCAGTTGCGGTTGGTCAAAAGCGCATATATTACCTACGATAATCAGGGCAACGTCGTAAATCGTAATTATCGCAACAGTATCATCCGCTCAACACAACGGCTGACATATCAGCAGGTTGACCGGTTCCTCAAGGGACATACCAAGGACATAAAACCCGAAGTGATGCCTTTATTAAATGATATGAATACGCTGGCGAAGATAATCGAGAAACGCCGGGACAGGCAGGGGATGCTGCACCTCGATTTGCCGGAGACGGAGCTTATATTCGACGAAGCGGGCAGGGTAATCGATGGCTGTGCCGCGGATAATAGTTATCCTCATACGATAATCGAGATGTTTATGGTCGAGGCCAACGAGGCGGTGTTGACGGTTCTTGACAGAAATAATATACCGGCTATGAGGCGAATCCACGCTGAGCCGGATACCCTTACTATGCAGCATCTTTCCGAGCTTGTCCGGTCGCTTGGGTTGAGCTTGCCCCGCCTGCCGGATAGGGCCGCGTTGCAGCAGCTTCTTAATTCCGTCAAGGGGACGGACAGTTCTCTTGCGATAAATCTTGTTGTTTTGCGGAGTATGGAAAAGGCGCAGTATTCGCCTCTGCACATAGGCCATTACGCGCTCGCCTCGGACTTGTATGGCCATTTTACCAGCCCGATTAGGCGATACGCGGATTTGCTTGTTCACCGTGCTCTGGATTGTTACCTGCGTGGCGACCTCGAAGCCGGGCCTGACTGGCTGCCTGATAATCAGCAGTTGGCGGATATCGGCAGGCACATCACGTTTACCGAGGAGCGTGCCGATGATGCGGAGCGCGAATTGAAGGCGGTTTTGATTCTGCAAATGCTGGCCGATAAGGTGGGGGAGGAGCTGGATTGTGTCGTTACGGGCCTGACGAATTTCGGCATCTTTGTCCAGTCGCGTAAACTCGGTATCGAGGGCCTTGTGCAGCTTGCGGATTTAGGCCCTGACCAGTGGCAATACAACCCCAAACACGGCTCCATCGTCGGCAGGCACTCTGGCCGGATTGTTTGCCTGGGCCAGCCGATGAAGGTTCGTATTGTTTCCGTAAATGTCGCCGCAAGACAGTTGAATGTTACGCCTGTTATGGCCATCCTCGAAGGCGGGATTCATCCTCCCCGTCCACAGCTCAAGCCCAAGGCAAAAGGCAAACGCGCAAAACACGGCGGCGGAAAATTCGCCGCCCGCCGAAAACATAAAAAAGGCAAAAGAAGAAGATAGTTATTCACCGCATGGCTTGGCCATCCCTATCGGGAGAGCACGCGGAGGCCGCAGAGATTTTTTAGACACGGATTAACACGGAAATATTCAGACACGGATTTACACAGATTAACACGGTTTTATTTATAGTAGTCCCGTAAGGGACACCTGACAGTGGGCGGGGTTTACCCCGCCGAAGATTTTGCCTCTCAAGCCCATTGTCTTACCTTCAGCAAAAGAGTATAATCAAACTCGCCTTTGCAGGGTGGGGCAAAAGGCAAAGCTTGTCACGGCATAGCTTTTAAGCGAAGCCGGAAAGGAGAAGGGTATGAGAAAAGCAACACGTCTATTGGAAGCAATCCGCATAAAGAGGCATTTATGCGCACAAGGTGCGCCTACAAATATCAACATTTGAAGAGGAGAAGAAAATGAAAAAGGTAAGTGTTTTGGCAGTTATTGTGTGTGTGATGGCAGTAATGAATGTGGCGATGGCTATCGAAATCGATACCTTCGAGAATTCACAATGCTATATAGAGCTACAACGGCCTGACAGCGGAACCGAACAGATATGGATGACCGGCAGCTCAACAATGGAGGTATTGTTCACGGGAGCCGCCGGCCTGACAGGCGATAATGACGGCGATGGACTGGATGATGTAAACTCGCAGATGACAGTGTTTAATTTTGCAGGCGTAAGTCCTACGCTCGGCCCGCTGACTATTCAGCTGAGCGGCACTTTGCAGACTAACGGCAAAATGGAAGAACAGGCGAATAACACATCGGGCACTCTTGATGTTCCTCCTTTTACTGCGACGGGAATGTGCGACAGTTTCTTCGATATATTTCTGGAAATTACAATGTCCGGCCAGACTCTTCATAACGGCGAAGCGAAACATCTGACAAGTGTCATTACGCATGAGCCGCCGGGCGCAGGCGATGTCTATCAGAATTTATTGGCAACGCCGCTGCTGGATGCCGGCGGCAATCCGACAGGATTTTTACTTAAAACCACCAGATACAAGCCGAATCCTCCGACGGAAGTTGATATATTCAATCACTCAAGGTGTCAGCTTCAGCTAACCACGCCTTCGCAGGGAGTTCAAACAGTCCAGATGACCGGCAATTCAGCAATGCGGGTCTTCTTCGAGGGACTTGTTCCTGGTTCCGCTCAGGATGACAGCGGCAACGGACTCGAAGAGGTACAGACTGAATTGACGCAATGGACATTCAGCGGCAATAATCCCGCTCTTGGTCTTGTGCAGATGCATCTGAGCAGCAGCGGGCCGGCTTTAGGCGAAATGGAAGAACAGGTAAATAACACGGCTGGTGTTTTAGATGTTCCGCCGTTTACGGCGACAGGAATGTGCGACAGTTTCTTCGATATATTTCTGGAAATAACGATGCCCGGCGAGGTTCTTCATTCGCATGCTCCGATACACCTGACGGAGACAATCGCTCATAAGCCGCCGGTGGTTGGAAATATCTGGAATAGTCAGGGATCGGTTCAGCTTTATGACGCAGGTGATAATCCGACGAGATATTACGCATCGACAATCGAATACGAGCCGAACACGCCTTACTGCGGCGACTCGCTGCATTCTTATCCGCCGGGAGATTTGAGCGAAGATTGCAGAGTAAACTTTGTGGATTTCGCCATAATGGCTTTGCACTGGCTCGAATGTACCGCGCCGGAATGTGATTAGAACCTGCCACGCTCTTGCTTCTCGGCTTGGGTGCCCGGCTTTGCCTAATGGCTCCGCCTTCCGTTCCCGTAAGGGATGCCCAATGGCAAAGGGACGCCCAACGGCGGGGGGCGAACAAGTTAGAAAATTCAGGGCTTGAAAAAAGCATCTTTGCGGAACCTTCCTACTATTTTCTTTTTACTATCTGCTTTCTGCCTTCCTTCTCACCCTGTCCTTGACAAAGGTGACATATCTTGGTAAGATGGGTAAACACACAAATTTGTAAACTTGTTATATTTGGGGGTGATGGTGATGAAAGGGTTCAACTCAAGGACAGCTATTTACTGCGCAGCATTTGTTTTTGCGTTAATAATTTTATCACAAGTTTGTATGGCTGGTAATCTGGAGCCGAGTGGGCCGCCGGCGGGGACAATGAAGCCTTTGGACCAGGTTGAGCCGCGGATTCCGATAACCAGCGTGCCATATACGATTTCGGCGAGCGGCTCATATTATCTGACCAAAAACCTGACCGCCGCGGGAACCGCAATTACGGTAAGCGTCGATGATGTAACTATTGACCTGTGTGGTTTTACTCTGACAGGACCGGGTTCGGGAGCAAACTACGGCATTTACATGAGTGCCCGAAAGAATATAGAAATCCGTAACGGCACAATCAAAAGTTTTGGTTACACTGGCATCTCTGATGGTTCCGGTTACGGCAATAACCATCGCATTATCGGCATACAGTCGCTTTACAACGGACTCGGTGGAATTTTCATTAGCGGCCCCTACAGCCTGGTTAAAGACTGCGTAGTGTATAACAACGGCAGTTCGTATGCAGGCACTATCTACGGCATTTATGTCTCAACGAACAGCACAGTTACCGGCAATATAGTTTCTGGTAACGGCTATTCGGTTACGGGCAGTGCCTATGGCATCGCCGCCGGTAATAGCAGCACGGTTACCGGCAACACGGTTTTTAGTAACGGCGATTCTGCTGCAGGCGATGTTTACGGCATCTCTGCCAGTACGGGCTGTATTGTTACCGGAAATACAGTTTACAGTAACGGAGGTGCTTCTGGAGGTTCTGGTTGCGGCATCAATGCCAATACGGACAGTACGATTACCAGCAATACGGTTCGCAGCAACAAGGGTTACGGTATCAAGATGGCCGATCATTGCTCCGCTGCGGGCAATACCTCAACAGACAATTCCAATGACGGCATAAACGCCGGATCATACTGCACTATCAGCGATTGTACGGCAAATGACAATGCCCAGCGAGGCATATATGCTTACGACTACAGCACGATAACCAACTGCACCGCATCACTGAATGACACAGAAGGAATTTACGCGATGAGCTACTGCACGGTGACAGGCAGCAATGCCGGCAATAATCAAAAAACAGGGCTTTTCTGCTGGAGCGGGAAAGTCATCGGAAATACCGTATCCAACAACAACCAGATCGATGATACCACGCTTGCCGGCATACAGGTCTGGGGCGCAAGCCAGATCAAAGATAATATGTTATTGAATAACAAACGCAATAACATCTTTGTGCATGAGGTCGGAAGTACCATAGAAGGCAATCTTGTCCGCGGCTCAACCAACGGCATCTATTTCCAGAACGGAGGAAATTATTACAAGGACAACCGCGCATCGGGAAGCACTACAAGTTACGCCAATACGTCGGGCAACACCGACGGCGGCGGAAATATATCGTTCTAAAGTTCAGATTAGGAGATGGTGTGATAAAAACGACTTTGAGTTTAATTGTGATTTTGAGTTTTGCGATGTGCGCGTTTGGAGGCAATCTTGAGCCGAACGCGCCTCCCGGCTCGACGATGAAGCCCCTCGACCAGGTTGAGCCGCGGACCGCCATAACAAGTGTGCCATATACTATTTCACAAAGCGGCTCTTATTACCTTACTAAAAATTTAACTGCCACGGGTACCGCAATGACGGTAAGCGCGGATGATGTAACCATTGACCTGTGCGGTTTTACTCTGACCGGGCCTGGTTCGGGAGCAAACTACGGCATTCGCATGATCGGGCGCAGCAATGTAGAGATACGCAACGGCACGGTCAGAGATTTCGGCAATTACGGCGTATGTGAGTCACTTTCGTCGGGCAGGTATCATCGCGTTATAGGCATACGGTCTATTTACAACGGATTAGGCGGGATAATCCTTGCAGGAAACAACCATGTCGTTAAAGAGTGCACGGCAAGCGACAACGGGACAGCGGCAACCTTAGGCTCATCCGCTTACGGCATCATGTGTGATGTAAGCGCCGCAATCATCGGCAATACGGTATATAACAACGGCAAAGCGACCCCTTCGGGCAGCTATGTTCAGGGCATTCGCGCCGGCGACGGCAGCATTATCAGCGGCAATGCGGTTTACTATAATGGAAGATCCAGCGCGGGAACGGTTTACGGGATTTACTGCAATTACAACTGCAAAGTCTGCGACAATACCGTGATGAGCAATAACGGCACTGGCATAGTCACAGCCAATAGCGCGATCATAAGCGGAAATACGGCAAATATTAACAGCCTTAACGGGATATCGGCAGGCCAGTTCTGCACGATATCGAACAACAACGTCGGGGCTAACCTCGGTTACGGCATCTCCATGGGCAATCACAATTTCGCCACAGGCAATACCGCAGTAAACAATTCCAATGACGGCATAAACGCCGGATCGTACTGCACTATCAGCGATTGTACGGCAAATGACAATGCCCAGCGAGGCATATATGCCTACGACTACAGCACGATAACCAACTGCACCGCGTCACTGAATGACACGGAAGGAATTTACGCGATGAGCTACTGCACGGTGACAGGCAGTAATGCCGGCAATAATCAAAAAACAGGTATCTTCTGCTGGAGCGGGAAAGTCATCGGAAACACCGTATCCAACAACAACCAGATCGATGACAGCACCCTTGCCGGTATACAGCTTTGGGGCGCAAGCCAAGTCAAGGACAATATGTTATTGAATAACAAACGCAATAACATCTTTGTGCATGATGTTGGAAGCACCATAGAAGGCAATGTTGTCCGTGGTTCAACCAACGGCATCTATTTCCAGGGCGGAGCAAATTATTACAAAGACAACCGCGCTTCGGGAAATACTACAAATTACGCCAATACTGCCGGTAACACCGATGGCGGCGGTAATGTTGCGTTTTAGTTTTCTAAAACAGGAGCAGAGAAATGAAATCGCAAATTATAATTTTGATAGTGATTACGGCGATGTTTATATCGACTAATATCTTCGCCCAGAATATCGACCCATATAATGACGGGTCGAAGTATGCTTATGGGGAGAATGTTGGATGGTTTAATTTCAAGCCGACGCAGGGGAACGGTGTGACGCTGCACGGGGGGAAGGTTAGCGGCTACGCATGGCAGGAGAACATCGGCTGGATAAATTTGTCGCCGGCAAGTTATGGCGGCGTAACCTATGACAGCGGATGGAACCTCAGCGGCTACGCCTGGGGTGAAAATGTCGGCTGGATAAAGTTTAATCCTAATTACGGCGGCGTAACAATCGATAAAGCGGGAAACTTCAGCGGCTGGGCCTGGGGTGAAAATATCGGCTGGATTCATTTCAGTTCCACGGCACCTGTCAATTATAGGGTCATCGCCTGCGTTGTCGGTTTCGAGGATTTGTATCATTTCAGCCAACAGTGGCTGATGAACGGCATATTGTCGTCGGACCTGAACCACAGCAACCATGTTGATTTTGTTGATTACAGCATCCTTGCTTCGGATTGGCTCGATTTCTGTCCCGACAATTGGTCGTTAAACTGAGAACAAAATTGTCTGTTTGGTTTTCGCTGTTGAACATACCTGCAAATAAACACACATCCGATTCCCTATCCTTGACAAAACAAGCGGGTTTTACGATACTTCACTGCTAATGATAAAAAATTTCGGTAAAAAGATAGTAAAGCTGTTCGGCTCACGCAGCGAGCGATTGGTCAAGACGTATATGGTGGTCGCCCGTGAGGCGAGCGAATTTGAAGAGCGGGTAAAACAGCTAACCGACGAGCAGCTCAAGGCCAAGACAGCCGAGTTCAAACAAACGCTGACAGAGGGTCGCCGGCCTGAGGATATATTGCCCGAGGCGTTTGCCGTGGTTCGAGAGGCGGCCAGACGCAATGTCAATATGCGGCATTTCGACGTGCAGTTGGTCGGCGGAAACGTCCTCTACGAAGGCAAAATCGCGGAAATGGCGACCGGCGAAGGTAAAACCCTGGTCGCGACGCTGGCCGCGTATCTGGTGCATCTGACGGGCAGGCACGTCCACGTTGTTACTGTTAATGATTACCTCGCGAAGCGCGACAGCGAATGGATGGGGCCGATTTATATGGCGCTTGGATTATCCGTCGGGGCGATACAGGCGGATATGGATTCATCGGGCGAGGAAAGAAAAAACCAGTATGCCTGCGACATAACCTACGGCACCAACAACGAGTTCGGTTTCGATTATCTCCGCGACAATATGAAACTGTCGCTGGAGTCGATGGCGCAGGGCGAGCTGGAATACGCGATAATCGACGAGGTTGACTCGATTCTGATAGACGAGGCGAGGACGCCTTTGATTATATCCGGGCCTGCCTTCGACGACGTGAGCAGGTACAAGAGGGCCGACGACGTCGCGAGAAAACTTATCGTGATGCAGGGCGGCTACGACCGAATCAAAAAGCAGATTGACTCGGGGGAAAAGACGCTTGCCAATGCCCACGGCGAAATGAACGAGGCCAAGAAGTCCAAAGACAAGGGCCGTATCGAAAAAACACAGGCCCAGATAGAAAAGCTCGAAAAGGAGCTCGAAGAAGCGCAGAATAAATTACCCGGCATGACTCAATACTACGAGGTGGAACAAGACCGCAAGGCCGTGCACCTGACGCACGAGGGAATCAGCGCGGCACAGGAGGCGGCGGGTGTGGGGTCGTTTTTCACCGGCTCAAATATGGAGTGGCCTCATATGCTCTCGCAATCGCTGCGGGCGCATGTTGTTTATGAGAGGGAAAAAGATTACGTCGTGATGGAAGGCAAGGTCGTCATCGTCGATGAGTTCACGGGGCGACTGATGCATGGCAGGCAGTGGTCTGATGGATTGCACCAGGCGGTCGAGGCGAAAGAGGCCGTGCAGGTCAAAGAGGAAAGCCAGACGCTTGCCACGATTACATTGCAGAATTTCTTCAAACTCTACGGCCAGATAGCGGGTATGACGGGCACGGCGATGACCGAAGCCGAAGAGTTTATGAAAATATATCGACTCGAAGTTGTTGTTATGCCGACGAATCAGCCCTGCATCAGGGATGATAAGGAAGATGTGATTTATAGGTCGATGTCGGAAAAGTTCACCGCCATTCTGGAGGAGCTGAATAATATCAGTATTGCGGGCAGACCAGTGCTGGTTGGAACGGTGAGCGTTGAGAAAAATGAGGCGTTGTCGGAGGCGCTTAACAGAAGATTCGGCCTTGAGCATGAGGTGCTTAACGCCAAGCAGCATGAACGCGAGGCGCAAATCGTCGCAAAGGCGGGCCATCAGCACCAGGGTCGCGACGGGAAAATGCACGGCAACGTTACGATTGCGACGAATATGGCAGGCCGGGGAACGGATATCAAGCTCGGCGAGGGCGTTGCCGACATAGGCGGGCTGCACGTTTTGGGCACGGAACGCCACGAGGCGAGGCGCATTGACAACCAGCTTCGCGGACGATGCGGCAGACAGGGTGACAAAGGGTCGAGCCAGTTCTTTCTCAGCTTCGATGATGAATTAGTAAAGACATTTGCTCCTGAATGGACGGTGAAGGCGCTGTCGTGGATTGGCTGGGAGGAAGGTCAGCCGATTTATCATCCGAGAATAAGCAAGGGCATCGCCAAGGCGCAGAAAAAAGTCGAGGAGCGAAATTTCGAGACCCGCAAAAGTTTGCTCGAATACGACGAGGTGATGGATTATCAGCGGAGGATTTTTTATTCCCGCAGACGCAAAATTCTCGCCGGCATCGGTCTTAAAGAAATTATCGATGAAATGATAGCGGGCACGACTACCAAGAGCTGTCAGACAATGCTGGAGGCGGAGTATCCCGTCAAGTGCATCTGCGAATGGGCTATGAGTCAGTTCGGTGTTGAGCTGAAACCAGCCGAGGCGGCCGAACTAACGGCGGAGGAAATCGAGCAAATCATCAAGAAACGCGCCAAGGAAAGCGCAGGCAATGATATATCGCTTTCGCTTGGCGAATACCTCGAGGATTACGAAGACCAGTCAACCTGGGATATTCAGGGTTTGTGCAAATGGGCGATGAGCGCGTTCAGCGTCAGCTTGAGCGCAAGCAAGGTCAAGCAGATGACGCCTGAGCAGCTTGAGGAGCAGTTAATCGCCGCGGCCCATGAACAGATTGAGAAAAAGGATTGCTCGCCTGTTGCTGAGCCGTTGAAACCCGATTTTGCGATTCGCCGGCTTGTGGAATGGATTCGCGCGAAATTCGATATAAAGCTTAACACCGGGGAATTGGCGGGGTTGAAGCCGGAGCAGATTGAGGAGCTTATCAGCGGGCGTATCAGGGCCAAGTACAAAAGACGTGAAATCGAATACCCGGTCGAGTTCGCGATGAATATGGTGTATGGGCCTCAGGGCGCCAACGTGTACGGTTTTGAGGCGCTTGCCGCCTGGGCAAACAAAAAATATAACGCCCAGTTTACCGCCGATGGTATACAGCAAATCCAGCCGCAGACGCTGAACAGGCAACTGCTGGAATTGAGCGAGGCCTACAGCAACGGCCAGTTGACAAAGGAAATAGACGATGTGCTTCGCCGGCCTGATGCACAGGCGATTACCGAATGGACCAATAATCGTTTCGGGACGGCTTTTGCACCGGAACAGCTTGCGGATATTGAGAAACGGAAAGAGATAATCCTGCAGGCCGGCAGGGAATTCATGCGCAAGGAGCTGGGCGACCTTGAAAGGTATGTTCTGCTTCAGGTTTACGACAGCGCCTGGAAAGACCATCTTTATAATATGGACCATCTCAAGGACAGTATCTGGATGCGCTCCTGGGCCGAAAAGGACCCCAAGACGGAATACAAACGAGAGGGGCATCGGATGTTCAGCGAGATGCTGTCCAATATCGAAGAGCGGGTTACGGACATCATCTTCAAGGTTCATCTCGAAGCCGGCGCCAGGGCCAGAAGTGTCTGGCAGGTGAGTCAGACAGCGCACGACCAGGTGGGCCAGTTTGCGATGGCCGAACGACAGCGTGCGGCAGCGCAGGCGCCTCAGGGCGAAATAAAAGTCAAGCAGATTAAACTCGAAGGGCCAAAGGTTGGCCGCAATGACCCCTGTCCCTGCGGCAGCGGTAAAAAATACAAAAAATGCCACGGGCAAAACGCTTAGCAAATCAACCGCGGCGCAAAAAAAGAGCCGCGTTACTATGCGGCTCTTAGTGTTCGTTATTTAATCAAGTTATTGATTTTGCCTGGGCTTGCCGGTTGGTGGTTTAGGTTTCGGCTTGGGTTCCGGTTTGGCTTTGACCTCACTAAATGTTTTTACAGTCAGCCAGTGCACATCACCTTTTATCTCTACGGTTCCCTCGATTTTGACTCTCTTGTCAGCCATTGTCTTTCCCAACTCTATGCCTTTTTCATCGAGGACCACCTGGTATATAAGCTCCCTGCGCATCTTCACTTGTGAATTTTAATCGTTTTAAGTATGGTTGTCGTCTCTAAAAAAAAAGAAAACATCGAGTAACGCCTCGCTACCCGATGTTTTCCGGAGGGGAGAAAAACTCTGTTCTGCTGCTCTGATTATCGGCAAATACATAATTGCTGCTTTAACCCAAAATCGCCCCGTTGGTTTAGTCCTGTAAAATCTACGTTTCAGGCGGCTTTATGTTTTCTTTAAGGTTTGAAACAGGGGCATAAGCCCGAATCGCCTTGCTAACAGAGCGTCATCGGCTCATCCGGCCTGCTTTTTCGGCGGTATATCGTAATTCCTTTGCAGCCAAGGTGATACGCGAGCCGGTAAGCCTTGTCAACGGCGCCTACTTTGGCTTTTTCGGCGAAGTTTATCGTCTTGCTCACCGCTGCGTCGCAGTGCTTTTGGAAGCCGGCCTGCATACGGATATGCCATTCGGGGCTGATGTCATAGGCGCATTTGAAAATTTTGCGGATTTCCGCGGGAATCGAGGATATAGTTTGAATACTGCCGGTTTGAAGCGCCTGACGGGCAATATCTTCGCTGCAAATCCCCCTGTTTGCGGCAATTTCGCTGAAAACCGGGTTGGTCTGGAGCAATTTTTTACCTGACAGGACTTGCCGCATAAAAACGAGCGAATAAAGCGGCTCGATACCCGAAGAGCAGTCGGCAATGATGCTTATTGTGCCGGTTGGTGCGACGCAGGTAATCGCGGCGTTTCGTACCTTCAAATTTCTTTCTTTGTTCCATATACTGTCTGGCCAGTTAGGGAAGTACCCTCGCTTTTTGGCTAATTCACTGCTTGTCTGTCTGGCCTTTTCGTTTATGAACTTCATAATTGATTCCGCGATAGCGACGCCTTCGTTACTGTCGTATGGTATGCCAAGCATAAAAAGACAGTCCGCGAAACCCATAACGCCCAGGCCGATTTTGCGGTTTGCGCGGGCGATTTCGGCGGTCTGGGTAACAGGGTAATGGCAGGCGTCGATGATGTTATCGAGGAATCGAACGGCAAGTTTTGTTGTTTCAGCCAGCGCGGGCCAGTCAATTTCTGATTTGTCGGTGACGAATTTCGCGAGGTTGATGCTGCCGAGGGTGCAGGCCTCGTATGGCAGCAACGGCTGTTCGCCGCAGGGATTGGTCGCCTCAATCGCCCCCAGTTGCGGTGTCGGATTATCGTGGTTAATTCTGTCGATGAATGCCACGCCCGGGTCGCCTGTCTTGTGGGCGCAGGTGATAATCATATTCCACAAATCGCCTATTGTGTAAAACCTGCCTTTATTTTCGATGCCGTCGGTGTTGTCACCATGCAAGGGGAACATATCCTGTATCGTATAGTGATTGATATCGATTTTCTTCGGCAGGAGGTATTTTTGACCTGTACGCGGATTTTCAACGATGTGCAGTGTGTTCGGCTTTGTTTCGAGTGTGTTCATCCAGTCGTCGGTTATTTTTACGGAAATGTTGAAATTTGTGAAGGCCTTGAGGTCCTGTTTGGCGTGCAGGAACCTGATGATATCGGGGTGAGTAACGCTCATCATGCCCATATTTGCGCCTCTGCGGAATGCGCCCTGCTGAATCGCGTCGGTTGTCTGGGAGAATACCCGCCAAAACGAAATCGGGCCTGATGTTGTGCCGCCGCTTGACGCGACCCTGTCGCCGGTGGGGCGAAGGTGGTCAAGTGAAAAGCCGGTTCCGCCGCCTGCTTTCTGAATGAGAGCGGTATCTTTTACCGTCTCGAATATCCCCTCGATACTGTCCTCAATCGGCAAAACAAAGCAGGCGCTGAGCATTCCCGAAGGTCTGCCTGCGTTCATAAGCGTTGGAGAGTTGGGCAAAAATTTCAGTGAGGCCATAAGGTCGTAATATTTTTCGTGCCACTGAGCAGCTTCGGCTTCACTTCCGCCGTAGTTTGCCTCGATTGAAGCGACAAGCCGGGCGACCCTGTGAAAAAGCCGACCCGGCGTCTCGATGATTTTGCCCTGTTCATCCCTGATTAAATAGCGGTTCTCCAGCACGGTCATCGCGTTTTCGCTGAGTATAGGCTCGCCGCCTTTCGGCCCAGTTATGTTATCTGTTTCTCGCATATTATCTATACGGTGTGGTTTCATAAAGGTCTTACGTTTTTTTAAGCCATTTGAATCGAAAGACGTCACGGATACGCGAGGTGAATCTTATGCCGAGTCGCTGTGTGCTGGTTGCGAATTCCGCCCGTTTCAAATCTTCTACGGAGGGCTTTGCGGTTCTGGTTCCGAAGACGGTTGCCAGCAAGCCCGCCAGGAGACCAAGGACAGTGTTTGTTTTTCGATGAAGGACCATTTTTCAAACTGCGATTATCTTTGCACTGCTATTTTTGTCGAGGCCAGAAGTTCTTCGCCTGTGCGGCTTTCGACGGATGACCGGCCCCACAACTGGTGAGTTTCCAGTATTTCGGGCTTTGCATCGTAGTATCTCGTTACCGCGCTTATGCCTCCCTCGGCAACACCCGCAGCTTGAAACTTATGCTCAAGCAGCCAGCCGCTTATTTCATCATCGTATTCGGCGGGGTAAATCATCGCCACCGAGAATTTATCATCGCTATATCTGGCAAGCTGAACTATTGCTTTACAGGGCACGTCGGTTTCAATGCCGAGTTTGACTAACCGCTTGTAATCATCGCGGGCGGTCTCTGAATCGGCGGAGAAAAAGAACATACCCGCCTCGAGCTGGAACAACTCCCGGGTAACACCTTTTAGTTCCAGTCGGCCGTCAGGGTAAGCCCTGTGTATTTTATACGCCTTGCAGCGGCTATACCGTTCGCTTTCAAAAAGCTCGGCGACCTCCTGAGCGGTGAATCCTACTCCTGTAGTGTCGCCGAAATCGACGACATACAGGCCGACATAACTATCCGGTTTTTGTAATTTTGGCAGTTTCATATCGCCCTATTTTAACCGCTGATTTCACAGATTGCACAGTATTTTCTCAGGGGCTTTTTTAGATTATACTGGATTTAATGGGTGCGGGTACTGACAATATGGGCACGCTTTTAAGGAGACGAAAATGGACACGTTGCTTTACATAAAATTAAGTGCGGTGATGGCGCTGGAATACGCGGTATGGGGTGCGTGGATGCCGGTGCTTGCGGCGAGGCTGCTGGGGCCGCTGAAGTTCAGCGGCAAACAGACGGGGTGGATATACGCCACTTTGCCTCTCGCGTGCATCGTATCGCCTTTGATTTCCGGTCAGCTTGCCGACAGGTGGCTCAATGCCGAGTGGATTCTCGCCGGGGCACATTTGATTGGGGCTGTCCTGTTATTGATTGCGGCGTTGCAAACAAGATTTGCTGTGTTGTTCGTCGTAATGTTTTTATATTCGGTTTTTTACGCGGCGACGCTTCCATTGGTCAATGCGGCTCTTTTCGCCAATGTCACCGACGCCGTCTGGCAGGGCAGGGTCTTTATGTGGGCGCCTATTGCGTGGGCGATTGCGGGGTATTTTCTGACGGGCTGGCGGTGGACGTTCAAGACCGCTGAGAAAGGACGAGATTGCCTTTTTCTGGCCGCTGCGCTTTCAGTGATTATGGCGGCATGTTGTCTGGGTTTGCCCGCGACGCCGCCCGCGGGTGCGGGTGAGGCGCCGATTTTCAAGGCGCTGGCTATGCTTCAAAACGCCGACTTCCTTGTCTTTATGGTCGTGTCATTAGTGGTGACAGGGCTTATGCAGTTTTACTTTTTAGGCAGCGCCCGGTTTATGACGGATACGGGCATCGCGGCAAAAAATGTTCCGGCGTCAATGGCGCTTGCGCAGGCGGCGCAGGCAATTGCCACGTTCTTTTTGCTGGGCTGGCTGGTTTCGAGCGTTGGCTTCAAGTGGACGCTCGTAATCGGGATTGCCTACTGGCTGTTATTGTATGTGGTTTACGTTCTCTCGAAGTCGCGGCTGCTGATAATAGCCGCACAGCCGCTGCACGGCCTTGCATACGTGCTGTTTATAATCGCCGGCCAGATGTATGCCGGCAGCGTGGCATCGGCTGAAATCATGAAATCGATGCAGGCGCTTGTGTTCGCGGTGACGACCGGGATTGGGTTGTTTTTGGGGACGCAGTTCGCGGGTATCGTGATGGATATTTTCAAACGGGAAGACAAATTTAACTGGCGGGCGATTTTTGCCGTGCCGGCGGTGATTATGCTTGCGTCAATCGTTGCGCTGGTTGTGTTATTCAAGGGGTAACAGAGTGAAGGCGATGCGGGTAGGAATAGTCGGATTCGGTTTTATGGGCAGGCAGCATCTCAACTGCTATCGTGCTTTGCGGGGTGTTCGCGTGGCTGCAATTTGCGACAGCGACAAGGCGCGTCTTAAAAGTAGCGGTAAAATCGCGGGAAATATTGGCAGCGATACAACTTTGGACCTTGGCGATATTGCGATTTATACGGATTTCGAAAAGATGCTGGCCGAACAAAAGCTTGATGCTGTTTCGATTACGCTGCCGACGTTTATGCACAGGGATTTTACGGTAAAGGCCCTTGAATCGGGTTTGCACGTTTTATGTGAAAAGCCGATGGCAATGGATGTCGAGCAGTGCAGGGCGATGATTTCCGCAGCAAAGACAAACAAAAGAATACTGCAAATCGGGCATTGCGTACGTTTTTGGCCCGAATACGCAAAGGTCAAAGAGATTTTGGATTCAGGAAAATACGGCGATGTGCTTGCCGCGTCTTTTCGTCGTGTAGGCGCGGTGCCTGGATGGAGCTGGAAGAACTGGCTAATCCACGCGAAGCAAAGCGGCGGGGCGATTATGGACCTGCACATACACGATACCGATTATATTCAGTATCTGTTCGGATTGCCGCAGGCGGTGAGGTCGGAGGCGGTTGTGGGGACGAGCGGCGGATTCGATTACGTTGCGACGCAATATGTTTATAAGAATAATAAGGTCATATCGGCGGAAGGCGGCTTTGTTATGTCGCCCGATTTCAAATTCGAGATGAGTTTTGTTATCTCGCTCGAAAAGGCGACGATTGTGTATGATTGCAGGCATACGCCAACGCTTCAGGTGTATCTGGCCCGTGGCGGCTGCATAACGCCTAAGATTGAATCGGGCGACGGCTGGTCGCGTGAAATTGCGCATTTCGTAAAGAAAGTCAAAGGCATAAAAGTGCCCCGGATAATCAGTCCTGTCGATTCTCTTAACGCTGTAAAAATAATTCTGGCGGAAAAACGGTCCGCCGAAAACAAAAAGGAGGTTGCGATTCGATGAAATGCCTCGATTGGCCTGTAGGAGTTTGCAGTTGGTCGCTTGGCAACGATTTAGACAAAATTGCCGCTGCTGGGGTTGACTGCGTTCATCTGGCTCTTGCGCCCGCACTTGCCAACAACGGCAGTCAGTATCTTGCCAAAGTCGCCAAAAGCAAACTGAAGATTACCGCTGCGATGATTAATTTCCCGCAGGAGGATTATTCAACGCTCGAATCGATAAAAGCCACTGGCGGGATAGTGCCTGATGATTGCTGGTGGGATAATCGCGAGTTGGCATTAAGAGCCATTGAGCTGACTGCCGAACTGAAGGTGCGTTATCTCTCGATGCACTTTGGTTTCATTGATATGCAAAACCCGGCAAAAGCGAAGACGCTGATTGAGCGGACAAGGATGCTAGCGGATAAGGCGGATGAGCATAATATTACGCTGCTGTTGGAGACCGGGCAGGAGGCGGCGGGGGAGCTTCGCGATTTCCTTGAAAAATTACATCATTCCGCTTTGGGCGTGAACTTTGACCCGGCCAATATGATTCTTTACGGTAAGGGTAATCCTGTTGAGGCGGTTGGCGTTCTTGGTTCATGGATAAAGCATGTTCACATTAAAGACGCACTGCAAACCAGGACCACGGGAACATGGGGAAGCGAAGTTGTCTGGGGGACAGGTGAGGTGGATGCCGATAAGTTCTTGAGGGCCTTGAAGATCGCTGGTTTTGCAGGGGCGCTGGCCGTGGAACGCGAAGGGGGAGACGACCGTCTCGGTGACATCAAAAAGGCGGTTGAAAAACTCGGCGATTTCAAAGGTTGAACCAGACGCAGGAGAAATTGTATGGGCGAAGAGTTTCAGATTGTGCGATTAGTCGGCGACGAGAGACGTGTTGCATCGACGCTTTCCGGAGTATCTAAACACTGGCAGGGCAGGAAGGAATGTTTCCTTTTTATAAGTCCGCATGACGACGACGTCGTCATCGGTGCGGGATTACTCGTTCAGCTTGCAAGGAAAGAAAACGTCCCGGTCTATATCCTGGTTGTTACCGATGGCAGTATGGGCTATTGCAGCCCTGAGGAAAAAGACGGCATTGCCGAAATAAGGCGGGAAGAAACTTTTGATTGTTATGAATCACTCGGCGTTCCAAGGGAGAATATCTTCTGGCTCGGGTTTCCTGATTGTCGATTGAACTACTACCGAGGCAGAAGACCTGCCCAAACAGGTGAGGCGACTGCTATCGAGGGGTTCGTTGGCATGCAGAATAGCTTTACGCATTATCTAAGGAAGGTAAGGCCAACGCAGTGTTTTTTGCCGACGTCAAATGACCTGCACCCGGATCACAAGTTCGTGCATGAGGAGTTGTTAATCAGCATTTACCACGCGGCTGGGGCGATATGGCCTGAGCTTGGCAAGCCGATTGAGAAGCATCCCTATGTCCATGAAATTGCCTGCTATTGCGATTTTCCTGTTCCGCCGCAGTTGCAAATCAGGACTTCGCCTGCCATGCTGCAAAAGAAGCTCGATGCTATTCGGGCATTCCGTTCACAGAGGCAAATCCAGGCCGTGGTTGATATCATCAACAATGCGGGGCCGGTTGAATACATCCGCGATTTTGGTTTCCACCTCTACAGCCCCGAAAACTACAGGAAGGCGTTCGAAGTTAAACAGAGTATTCAACCGTAGAACTTGCGGATGTTTTAGTGAAGCGATTGACTATATCCTGTAATTATTTTCGGTGCGGATTCTAACATTCTCCCTGTATTCAGCCGGTTTGTCATTGATTTCTTTATCTATATGCCGTTGTGCCGCGAATATTTTCAGGGCTGTTATGCAGGTGCCGATGCCGGTGACAAAGAAAACTATTGCTGCCAGTGTCGCGAAAAACTTTGGCATCAGGTAAATCAGCAGGCCGAAGCCAATCAGCATAAGCCCTGTGGCGAATATGCCGCCCGCGAGTCGGCGGGACGCCTGCGAGAGGATGTTGCCGTAAAACTGAAACGACATTTGAGAACCCCTTAAAATATTCACCGCAGAGACCGCAAAGCTCGCAGAGATAATTTACATTTTTTTTCTCTGCGGTCTCAGCGTGCTCTGCGGTGAGATAATTCGCTCTTATTTTGTCCGGTTAGTACATCCCGCCGCCCGGAGGCATTTGCGGTGCTTCTTTCTTTTCTGGAATTTCGCTTACTATCGCGTCGGTTGTGAGTAATAGTGACGCGATTGATGCGCCGTTTTGCAGCGCGATGCGTTCGACCTTTGTGGGGACGATGACGCCGAAATCAATCATATCGCCGTATTCTTTTCGCAGCGCGTCGTAGCCGAAGTTTTTGTCGGAGTTTTCCATAACCTTCTGTGCCACGATTGAGCCGTCGAGACCTGCGTTGAGGGCAATCTGTTTGATTGGTGCGACGATTGCCCGGCGGACGATATCGATGCCGACTTTCTCATCGCCCTGTGCCTTGATTTTTTCCAAAGCGGGAAGTGTTCGCAGCATTGCGACGCCGCCGCCCGGCAGGATGCCTTCCTCAACCGCGGCTCTGCAGGCGTGCAGCGCGTCCTCGACGCGTGCCTTCTTCTCTTTCATTTCTGCTTCTGTTGCTGCGCCAACTTTTATCATCGCGACTCCGCCGGAAAGTTTAGCTAAACGTTCCTGGAGCTTTTCGATGTCGTAATCGCTGGTTGATTTTTCTATTTCGGCCTTTATCTGCTCGATTCTGCCTTTGATTTCTTCCGTTTTGCCCGCGCCTTCGATAATCGTTGTGTTGTCCTTATCGATGGTGATTTGTTTTGCCCTGCCGAGCATATTCAGTTCGAGGTTTTCTATGTCAATGCCGAGGTCTTCGAATATGGCCTGGCCGCCGGTCAGCACGGCGATATCGCTCAACAGTGCTTTGCGCCTGTCACCGAATCCCGGCGCCTTGACCGCTGCGCACTGTAAAACGCCGCGGAGCTTGTTGACGACCAATGTCGCAAGCGCCTCGCCTTCGACTTCTTCAGCGATAATCAGCAGGGGCCTGCCCTGTTTTGCGACCTTTTCAAGCAGCGGCACAAGTGATTTAATCGAGCTGATTTTCTTTTCGTGGATGAGGATATACGGTTTGTCTAAGACAACCGTCATATTTTCCAGCTTGTTGATGAAGTGCGGGCTAAGATACCCTTTGTCGAACTGCATACCTTCGACGAGTTCAACGACGGTTTCAAGCGATTGGCCTTCCTCGACTGTTATAACGCCGTCTTTGCCGACCTTGTCCATCGCCTCAGCTAATTTCTTGCCGATTTCCGCGTCCTGGTTGGCAGAGCACGTTGCGACCTGCTCAATCTGTTTGCTGGAAGCGACGGCTGTGCTCATTTTCTGCAGTTCTTTGACGATTGTATCGACTGCCGTATCGATGCCTCGTTTTACCTGCAGGGGGTTTGCGCCTGCGGTGATATTCTTTAAACCTTCTTCGAAAATGCTCTCGGCCAGAATTGTCGCGGTGGTTGTGCCGTCGCCGGCGACGGTAGATGTTTTCGACGCGACTTCCTTGACCATTTGTGCGCCCATATTTTCGAACGGGTCTTCAAGCTCGATTTCCTTTGCGACCGACACGCCGTCTTTTGTGACAGTCGGCGAGCCGAACGATTTTTCAAGAACTACAACCCTGCCGCATGGGCCTAATGTTACTTTAACGGCGGCGGCAAGTTTCCTTACGCCTTCGCGTATTGACGCTCTCGCCTCGGTTCCGAATGATATTTTTTTCGCTGCCATATTTTACTTCTCCTTTTAGGTTTTCATCTCAATTATCAATTCCGACTTAATCTTCGATGACCGCCATGATATCCGACTCGGTCATAATCAGGTATTCTTTGCCGTCCATTTTTATTTCACTGCCGGCGTAGCTTGTGAACAACACCGTGTCGCCTTTTTTGACCTGTGGTTTCTGGCGTGAGCCGTCGTCGAGGACTTTGCCGTCGCCTACCGCGACAACCTTTCCTTTCTGAGGTTTTTCCTTTGCGCTGTCGGGCAGTACAATTCCGCCCGCTGTTTTGGTTTCCGCTTCCACTCTTTGAACGAGGACCTTATCGGCCAATGGTCTTACTTTCATTTCCTGCTACTCCTTTCAAAAAATTCTGACCGTTATTTCTCTTTATGTTTTTATGCCGAAAAAATATGGCTGCCGTATCTTTTCACAAACAGCCGATTCAACTGGTCTTTCAAAATGTTCATATCCACCGGCTTAGTCATAACGCTGAAGGCGTCGAGCTGCAGCGCTTTTTCGAGCATTGCCCCGGTTACCCTGCTTGCCAGTAATATACAGGGCATAAGCGGCTGTTCCATTCTAATAATTTTTAACGTCCACAGGTCTGCCTGTTCGCAATCGGTATCGACGATAGTCATGCTGATTTGCCGATGCCGCAGGACGTTAACTATATCATTAGTGCTCTCGGCTACCAGCAGATTTATGCCCCTGGGCCGAAATATATCGCGCAATGCCCCGGGCCAGTCCCAGTTTGCCTGGCTTGCCAATACATTTATGTCAGCAAATTGTCGCAAGTCCGCTACCATAGCGACTTAAGATATGCAAAGCTTGTGCCAGTAAGCATTTAGCAGAAGCAAGAGCTGCAAGTGCTTGTCTTAAAATGGGTTACGTATGGCTATTCGCCGTGATTATGACTGCCAAAATCCGGCTTTTGCTAATCTTCATCTGCCAGCATGGCAGATTTGCCAAATCCGATAGAAATGAATAAGGAGCTTCTTTCGAAGCCCCCTTAATTGCTAAAGTGTTAATACAGGCGGATTTCGAGGTTATCAAGCGTCCAGGTGCTCTTAGTATCCTTTAGAATAGTGCCGTCCATCATTTTGATGGTCAGTTTCTTAATATTATCAGCAGATAAGCCGAACGGCACACCGCTGTTGTCGCTCTGCGGATAAACAATTGATGCGTTTAGAATATTTACCGCTGCGATATTGCTGTTGACAAAGAATGGCGTCGATTCACCTTTGATGCCTTTAATCATAATACTCTTTATTGTGGCCGTATTATCAAAACTGTTCGCCTCAGCGACTGGCAAACCGTTAATATCTTCCGCTACACCGGCAAAGCAGTTCGAATCCGTCATTGCCCCTGCGGTAACTGTCCCGATATTACCTTGTGATAGTATTTGACTGGAATCTATCCAGCCATTCACGGTTAGTTTGCCTAAGGCCATTATTTTTACATTCGGCTGCTGACTCAAGATTAAATTGACGTCGTATAAATCGCCTGATATTCCTCGCTTTGCATCACCTTTGATTGTTATGCTGCCGACGGAAGGGGTGTTGACTTCGCCGCCGAGCCATTCTGTTGCTGTGATAGATTTGATTGGCATTTGGCTGTCTAAAGTGAGGTCAGCAACCTGGTCAAAGACAATCGTTACGGCTGCCTTTGGATTTGGGGATGAGCCGATTGTTATCGTGTGAGCATCAGCAACATCACCAAGAGCTAACGTTCCGAGTGAACCATTAACTATAATATCACCTCTAAGGTTTGTTGTCTTGGCTGTGATTGCTTTAAGTGAGCCGCCGACAACGATGTCACCGACACTCGTATAGGTTTTACCTTTTGTCGAAATGGTAAGGGCTGATTTTTCCGTAGTATTGAACAGGGTAATCTGGCTGAAGTTATTATTGTCACCCGTGATTCCATACCAGCCGTCACCGGTAAGGTTGAATGTGACGGGTACGCCGTTGCTGTCATTAAGCACTGTCTTTCCGGTTCTGATCAATAGCTGTTGATAAACATAAACATAGTAGCTGCCTGAATAAGGGCACTCTGTCAGGCCATTGGTGTACGTCGGCGGCAATATAGGTAATTGCTGAATCTGGTCAACTATGTTCATATCTGAGATGACCTGCCCGAATACGCAATAGCCGTTGCTGTCAACGGCGTTGGGGTCGTGGTAGTCAAGAAAAGGATTTGTCGTGACGTTTATATAAAACTGAGAAGTGGCGGAATTAGGGTCTGTTGTTCTCGCCATTGCGACTGTCGCGCGCAGGTTTTTCAGTCCGTTGTAGCTTTCGTTTATTATAGGAGGGCGAAGGCCTTCCGACTTGAGGATACCTCCCGGTTTATAACCTCCGCCCTGAATTATCTTAGTGGCGGTTTTTGTTACGCGATGAATGATAAGCCCGTCATAAAAACCGCTGTTGACGTATTGCAGAAAATTATTGACGGTTATAGGCGCCTGGTTCGGGAAAAGCTCGATAACGATATCGCCCATTATCGTTCCGATAACGACCTTGGGCGTATTATTACTGGTGGTATAAGGAGGCGCCTCGGCGGCGGCGACAGCCGAAAAGACAAACCCCGCCATAAGAGATAAAAACGCAAAGTACTTCACCCTCTGCCCCTTAGCATCAATTGTCCGGTATTTCCCATATAACCTTGTATATTTCTGCTCAACTACCTTTTTCTTCCTCTCCGATTCGCCCGAACAAATTCACCACTGGCGAATAAAAAGTGTAACCAATAACGCCATTCTCCGGCAGTATTTGTCTCTGTTGATAGTAACAGTTTATGAAAATATTCCCAAATTGTCAAGATGATTGCGGAAGGTTTGGGGCAGGATTTGCCGGTGAAATGCCTTCTAATCGGGGAAAAATTGTTTTTTCGACGTTTAAAAGATAATAGCGGCGTAACCAACTGACTCCCGGCTGGTTTCGCCCATTTTGCGGAGCATTATCTCGTTGCTGTTGGTATGTGCAAGCAGGACGCCTTTTTTCTTGCCGAGGTATTTAGCCGCGGCCACCGCGGCGGCGGCCGCGCCGGCTCCGCAGGCGTTGTAATTTTCATTTGCGCTTTCGAGCATCTTATCCGGCTGCATCTTCAGCGAATAGTCGATGAACTGCTTGTCGTTGACGGCAAAAGCCCATTTTAAGGCGTCTTCGCCGACGCCCATAGGCGTAAAACCATAACGAGGCCCATAATGGGTCAGGTCGGTTGAGCCGAGGCAGACGATTTTTCGTTCGTCATCGCTGCTTATTAAGCTGGCGACAATTTCGCCGAGTTGAATTGCCTGCTCGGCGGGGGGCGTGAGAATCGGCAGTATTTTCGCGCCGGGGAAAAGATGCTGAATGAACGGGACCTGGACTTCCATACTGTGTTCGCTGTCGTGTGCGTTGCGGTCGCTTATCGCGGTCTTGCTTTCAATCACCGCGTCGGCGAGTTCTTCATCAATTGCGATTTCACCGAGAGGCGTAACCCAGACGCCTTTATCGTAAACGGCGGGGGGCTGGCCCATGTAGCCGTGCGCTGCGCCGAAGATGACAAAAGTGTCAACCTTTGGGTGTTTCTGTTTTATTGCGGCAAAAACAATCGCCGCGGTTGGGCCGCTGAAAGTCCAGCCGGCGTGAGGAACAATGCCTGCGACAATTGCTTCGGGAAGCGGCATATTCAAAGGCGATTCTTCGAGACATTGTTTTATCTCGTCAACACACTCGTCGCCGTTGCCGGGGTAAAATTGGCCGGCCACTATGGGTCTTCTCTTTTGCATATCGTTCACCCGTCCGTTGCTTTTGCTGCTCCGAGCAGGTATGATTATACCATTATCCGGGACGTCAATATATTGTAAACATGAATGGCGGGAAAGACAAATGGCATCTAAAAAGGGCAGCAGGCGAGCGGTAGCGGTCGTAATGGGTTCGGACAGTGACCTTGCGGTAATGCAGACCTGTATCGATACGCTTAAGGATTTCGGGATACAGCCGGTTGTGCGGATAATCTCAGCTCATCGGACGCCTAAGGTTTCCGCTCAGTTTGCCCAGTCGGCGGCAAAGGCCGGCATAAAGGTCATAATTGCCGCTGCTGGTATGGCTGCCCATCTGGCGGGCGCTATCGCTGCCCAGACGACGCTGCCCGTTATAGGCGTGCCGCTTGCCGCCAAAGAAGGTCTGGCGGGGCTGGATGCCCTGCTTAGCACGGTCCAGATGCCGTCGGGGGTTCCGGTAGCTACGGTTGCCATCGGCAAGGCGGGGGCGAAGAATGCCGCTGTTTTGGCGGTCCAGATTTTGGCACTCTCGGATAAAAAACTTGCGGGTTCGCTCGCTCGGCTGAAAATAGTCCAGGCAAAAGAAGTCGCTAAAAAAAATTCCACGCTTAAATAATCGCCTGGTTTATCCTCTTTATTTCAACTTGTCGGCGAGTGTCGAGCCGAATTCCTGTGCGAGTTTGCTTGCGGTAAGCTGGTCAACGTTGTTATAGGAAGCGGTGAGGAGTATATTGCCTGCCTTGTCTTTTGCGGCAACAGTTACTGACTCAATTGCCTGTGCGGAAGAAGATTTGCCGCCAAGCAAGTTGTTAAACGCGCCTACTTCTCCATGTGCCCGTGTCGTCATAAATGTCGAGCCGGTAAGTATGACATTGGCGGTGTCGGCGCTGCACAACTGGATATGCTTGCGAATAAATTCTTTTTCGAGGATGTCTCGCAGGACTTTGCCGACGTGTGGATCCTGGCTGTCGATTGGCGTGACATAAACGCATTTATTTTTGATGGTTTTTAACTGGCTGGTGGTAACAATATCGGTATTGCAGCCCGCAAAAAGGGTTAAAATCACGCTAATCGCAAATGCCTTTTTCATAGCTTGTCTCCTTTTCACGGTAGTATTTATCGGCACAGGAGGACACTGCTCTGCAAAGCTTTTTGTGGATTCTGCCGGGGCTTTGCCGTAGAATCATTTGCTCTGTAGCGGATTATAAACCTGGATTGGATGTCTGATGTATGCGTAAAGTGATGTTATTGATATTGGTGGTCGGTTTGGTTCTGGCGGGTTGCGAGGACAAGCCCAAGTTTACGCCGGAAGAAATGGCAAAGCTGCCGTTTGCCAAACGCGACGGGCTTCCTGAGCCGAGCGGCGGTTTTACTCTGGCGGTGGGCGACCAGACAATTACCGCGGAGGAAGTGGCAGGGCCTGTCTTTGAAAAGCTGGCGCAGGCGGCACAAAATGGGGACTTTGAGAAATTCAGAAGTGTCGCGTCGCCGGTGATTGAGCGGGAGCTTATGGAAAGAATAGTTAATGCGCTGCTTTACAGCAGGGCGAAAAGAGACGCGGGCGATAAAATTGATGATGAGCTTGATAAGGTAACCGCCGCGGAAGTCAGACGATTTGTGATGGATTTCGGCGGGGACTACGCCAAGGCGGAGCAGTCGCTAAGGCAGATGGGTATGGACTGGGGCAAGTTTGAGCAATATAAAAAACGATACATATTGAGCCAGAGTTATCTGGCCCAGAAATTGCCGAAAGACCAGCCGATTACGTATAGCGAGATGATGTCGGCGTATAATGCAGCCAAAGAACAGTTGTATGGAACGCCGGGGGTATTGCAGTTTCGTCTTATCGACCTTGAGCCGGCGAAGATGCGGGATATTGACGCCAGCAGGCCTCGCCAGGAGCAGGCGATGGAGCTTATCGATGGTATTATGAAGCGTATAAAACAGGGCGAGGATTTTGAGCAGTTGGCGAAGGAGTATTCAAAGGCAAACAAGGCCTTAACCGGCGGATTGTGGCAGAAGCTTGCGCCGGATTCGCTTGTGTCGCCGTATAATGTGCTGGCCCAAAAGGCGGCGACGATGAGGCCGGGAGAGACGACGGGGCCTATCGAGGTGGAAGGGCACATTTTTGTGATGCAGCTTGTTGAGTATCAGTCGAAGAGCGTTGAGCCGTTCGAGAAGGTTCAGAACCAGGTTAAAGCGAGGATATCATTCGAGCGAATGCGTCAGGCGATTGATAAACTGAATGAGGAGCTTGTTGAGCAGGCCTCGGCGGCGGACAGGGAAAGATTTGTGGATTTTTGCGTGCGGGAAATTTACAGGGCCGCCAATAAATAAAATTAGTTCAGTGTCTGGAATTGTCGGATGGGAATAATCGCACATGGCATAGATTTGGTTGATTTTCCTCGGATAGAGGATATGGTCAAACGCCACGGCGAGCGTTTCTTAGACAGGGTATTTACCGCCGGGGAGCAGAAATACGCGAATTCCAACAAAAACGGGATTGAGAAATTAGCCGGTCGATTTGCCGCGAAAGAGGCGGTGCTTAAACTTGTGGGGACGGGCTGGCGGGGCAAAATCGCCTGGACGGATATTGAGGTGGTTAATACGGAGACGGGTCAGCCGGAGGTGAAGTTATCCGGCGAGGTTAAGAAAATCGCTGACAAACTCGGCATCACGCAGATAAGCGTCAGCATTACCCATACCGCCAATTTCGCGATTGCTTCCGCAGTGGCATTAGCAGAATCAAATGGGCACAAATAATTTTGATTGTGTAGTTGTTGGGGCGGGGCACGCCGGTATAGAGGCCGCGCACGCGGCTGCGAGAATCGGCGCAAAGACGGCACTAATCACCATCGATAAAAATAAAATCGGTGCGATGAGCTGCAATCCCGCGATAGGGGGGCTTGCCAAAGGGCAGATTGTCCGCGAGGTTGATGCACTCGGCGGGCTTATGGGGCTGGCGACCGACGCGACGGGGATTCAATTCAGGATGCTAAATCGCTCAAAAGGCCCGGCGGTTCAATCGCCGCGCGCTCAGGCGGACAAATACATGTACCAGCAATTTATGATTTCCGCGCTGGAACAAACGCCCAATCTTACCATCGTCGAGCAAATGGCCATTGATATCATTGTCGAAAATGGTTGTGTCGTCGGTTTGCGGTGCAAAGATGGCTGGGTGTGCGATACAAAAACGGTGATAGTTGCGACGGGGACATTTCTTCGCGGGCTTATGCACATAGGGCAGGAGAGTTTCGAGGGAGGCAGGCGAGGTGAGCCGGCGTCTGATGACCTTTCGGTTTGTCTCGAACGTCTTGGTCTTGTTGTCAAACGGCTGAAAACCGGGACGCCGCCCCGGCTGGACGCGGGCACGATTGATTATAATAAACTTGAAGCGCAGCAGGGTGACATTGAGCCGGCGCCGTTTTCGTTTATGAACGACAGAATTGACCGGCCGCAGATACCGTGCTGGATTACCTATACCAATGAAATAATTCATAAGATAATTCGCGATAATCTTGACCGTGCGCCGCTTTATACGGGCCAGATAAAATCGACCGGCCCGCGATACTGCCCGAGCATCGAGACCAAGATTATTCGTTTTGCGGACAGGGAGCGTCACCAGGTATTTCTTGAGCCGGAGGAGTTGGAGCAAAAGGTTATTTACTGCAATGGCATCAGCACGTCGCTGCCCAAAGATGTTCAGGATGAGATTATCAGGAACCTGCCTGGCTGCGAGAACGCCGGTATTGTGCATTACGGCTACGCGATTGAGTATGATTATTGTCCTCCGGTGCAGTTGAAGAGTAATCTTGAGACAAAGAAAATCGCGGGTCTTTTCCTTGCGGGTCAAATCAACGGCACAAGCGGCTACGAAGAAGCGGCGGGGCAGGGAATCACCGCAGGGATTAACGCGACGAGATTTCTGCAGGGGGCTGAGCCGATTGTTCTGGGGCGAGACCAGGCGTATATCGGCGTGATGATAGATGATTTGCTTACCAAGGGACTTGGCATTGAGGGAGCTGGTATCCCGGATGAACCATACAGGATGTTTACTTCTCGCGCGGAGTATCGGTTAAGTTTGCGGTCGGATAACGCGGACAGGCGCTTAACGGCGGTCGGTAAGTCGGCTGGTCTGGTAGATAATAGCAGATGGGAAAGATTTCAAAAGAAATCAAACGATATCGAATTACTCAGAGAGTACCTGACGAAAAATAAGCGGGACGGAATCAGTTTGTGGGAGCAACTCCGCAGGCCGAACAGTCCCCATTCTTCGCTGCGCTATGAAGGGCAGGCTTTTGCGCCGATGCTGGCGGAATTGCCCGAAATTAAAGACGCCGGTTTCAGCAGAGAAGTAATTGATGCAGCTGTCATCGACGCTAAATACGAGGGGTATCTTGTCAAACAGGAGCGTCTTGCCGCCGGCCTGCAGGCGTGGGACAAAAAACAAATACCGGCAGATTTGGATTATAGTGCGATAACGCACCTGCGGCCTGAAGCGAAAGAAAAATTAACGCTGTTCAGGCCTCAAACGCTTGGCCAGGCGGGACGAATCTCCGGCATAACCCCAGCTGATGTTACCGTTATTCAAATACATCTTAAAAAATACTACGACCGGCGAGAGGATTAATCGTGAAGTCGCTTTCAGATAATATTTATAATAAGCGGATCGGGCGGGATGAGCCAAAGTTCAAGATTTGGCGTAATGCGGGGCTTTTGCTGACATACAAATGCAACGCGAAATGCGAATTCTGTTATTATAACTGCTCACCTGAACAGAATGGCTTGATGCCGGTAGATATGGCGATAAATGCCTGGCAATCGCTGAAAGAATTAGCGGGCGATTCGGCAAAGGTTCATATCACGGGAGGCGAGCCATTTTTATACTGGGAACATCTGGTTGAGATTTTGCGGGAAGCTAAAAAGAACAACCTCGGCCCTGTTGATATGATTGAAACAAACGGCTTTTGGGCGATAGACGAAAAAATAATCAGGGAGCGATTAAAAATCCTCGACGAGTTGGGAATGAGCCGGCTGAAAATAAGCTGCGACCCGTTTCATCAGGAATACGTTGATATTGAGCCGGTGAAGAGATTAGCGAAAACAGCGAAAGAATTGTTAGGTGATACAAGGGTTTTAGTGCGATGGGAAAAGTATTTAGATAATCCCGTTGAGATGAAAAATATTTCGGCAGATGAACGAAATAAACAGTATGTCGAAGCATTGAATGATTATCTCTGCCGGTTCACAGGCAGGGCGGCGGGCAGCATTGCTGAATTAGTCGCGTCGCAGACAGTTGAACAAATTGCAGCCCAAAATTGCTCAGGCGCCTTTCTCGACGCCAAAGGCGTGCATATTGACCCCTATGGCAATATCTTCAGCGGGACCTGCAGCGGGATAATCGTTGGAAATATCGCTAAACGGCCTTTAGCTGAAATCTGGCAAAACTGGCAGCCGAGTAACGATAAGTTGATTGAAACGCTGTTTAATTTGGGCCCGGCGGGATTATTAGACGAGGCAATCAAGGCCGGTTACACGCAATCGAAACTATATGCGGGTAAATGTCATCTTTGCACAAGCATTCACCAATTCTTTTTTGACAAAGGCCTTTATAGAAGCGTAATCGGTCATGCTGAATGTTATCAATAGCCGATTTGAGGCGTTATTGCGGAGCTCTGCCGCCAGGAGGGTTGGGGGGAGGGCCTCCCGGACCACCGAAGCCGCCGCGACCGCCAGGTCCCCCCATCATCGGGTTTTGTATGCCTCGTTCCTGCATACGGTTCATTAAATCCCGGCGGTATTGATTCATTTTTACCCTCGTATCAGCGCTCATTCTTGATGACCTTTCCCTTATTCTTGATGGCTCAGGCGCGCGAAACTGCCGGGCTGGCTGTCCCTGCTGTCGCCGCATGGAATTGGGGTCTCGGGGGCCGAATCTTCTGAATCTGTTCGGGTCCGGCGGGCCATTGGCGTCTCTTGCGGAAAACTCGGCTCTTCTGGCTTCCATATCATCAATGATTTTATCAAGGTAAGCAGTTTTTTCTGTATCAGGCAGCGCTACATATTCATTTGCCTGGGTTTCCATCCTTGTTCGCATCGCCTCGCCAATTTCATCTCGTATCTCCCGCCTTTTGTCTTCGTTGGCGTCGCGGAACTGGTTTGAGTCGATATACTCGCGAATCTGCTGGCGGTTCATTTTTACAAAATCAGGTTTGCTGTAATGTTTGACGGTTATCGGTACCGCAATTGCTATACCGGCAGCCAGAACAATTGCTGCTATCAAAATTGTTTTGTTTTTCTGTGTCATATCCTTACTCCTGTTTTACATAATTGCTTATGTGCCAATCCGCGTATAGAAAGTTTTTCTGACCAAATCTTCTTCTGTATGTTCCTGTAAACCCCGGGTGAACCGCGTCAAAGTCGCTCATAACTTCTATGTCTTTTTCTTTAGCGCCGCCTTTAGCTTCGCAAGATTCTCTTACCGTTATTCCGCCCAGGCCATCTCTTTGATAACATAACGGGGTTGGCGGCTGCGGCCTTCCCATATACCAGTAGCTGGTGTGACCCACCATTAGGTAATATTTTTTGGCGGTATCCGCCTTGCATATAAATACCTTCGGCTCTTTCAGTATCGGGCCTAAAAATTTTGTTATAGGCGGTAAATAATCAGGGTCGGTTGTGTTTGTGATATACCAGGGTTCGGCACAGGCCAGGGGAAATATATCACGGTTGTCGTCGAGATATGACCGCATTGCGACGCCGATTTGCCGTAAATTTGACATGCAGTAAGTTCGATTGGCACTGGTCCTCACTTTGTTTAAGGCGGGGAGCAGTATTCCCATTAAAAGGCCGATTACACTTATAACCACCAGTAACTCTACCAGCGTAAAGCCGTCGTTCTGTAATTCCGCTATATCGTTGGTTAATCTCATATAGACCGTCCTTCGATTATTTTTTATCTCTATTGTAATGACGGTTATTGAATTGAGTATATTGCAAAAAAGGGAAAGTTCAAGAAAACGACTTAGTTATGGTGTCTATATAAAGGTCGATTTTGTCGGTGAGTGTTTCGCTTAAGTTTTGGCCCAATTCCAGCGATTCCGGCTCAATACCGAAAATCACTATCTGGTCTGGACATTCGCCGAGCTGTCTGGAAAGCTCGATAATTCGCAGGATATCCGCTTCGTGAAGGGAGAAGTGCATCATTTTTTTGACGGTCTTAACGTCAGCCGGCTCAAATCGTTTGATTGTTCCCGGGTTTTTACCCATTTTAACACAGTCGATAATTACGGCTTTTTTACGGTTCGCTATTAAATGCAGGATATTCAACCCGCCCGTGCCAGCGTCGATAAATTCAACGGAAGGAAATTTGCCCTGATTCTCAGAAAGCTTGCGGATTAAATGAACGCCTATGCCCTCATCGGAAAAGAGAATATTTCCCAAACCTATTACGATGGTATCCTTTTTCTGTGATTGGTTTGTCATTTTGAAAAAGTTAGAATTTAGAACTGAGAACTTAGAATTCTAAATTCTTCATTCCAAATTCTCAATTCTATTTCACAAACTGCACGTCGAGGAAATGCGTTGAGCACGAGATGCAGGGGTCATAAGCGCGGACGAGCATTTCCAGTTTCAATCGGATGTCTTTTTCGGGCTGGTCGAGGATTTCGGGCAACAGTTTTTCGAAGTCCTTCTGGATATTCGCGTGATTCTGGCCGGTCGGAATACAAATATCCGCCGCGACGCATTTGCCGTTTTTGTCGAATTCGTAGTCGTGGAAGAGTATCCCGCGTGGCGCCTCGACACAGCCGGAACCTTTGCCGGCCTTGGGCGAGGATGTAACTTTTTCCGTTTTCAGGCCGCGGGTCAGCAGCTGGTCGATAATTTCGATACTTGTCTCAACGACGTGGAAGCATTCGACAAGCTGGGCAACGGTGTTCATATAGGGGTTACAGCAGCCCTTCTGAAGTCCGAATACCTTCGCGGCATCTTTAGCCATAGGCGACAACAATTCGGCATTGTTGTTGAACCTTGCAAGTGCGCCGACCGCGTATGCGTCACGGTGCCACTTTGTCCATTTAGCTGTTGATTGTTCAACCACATATTCGTTTGCGACATCATGCCATTTTTCAATCGGCATAACCGCGCCTTTGTTGTCGTTGGATGTTATGCCGCCGTGATAGAAGGTATATGTCGGCGGGGTGGTCTGTTTGAGCGACACGTATTCGGTGGGGCGTTCGAATTTGGGGACGTTTGCCGCGACGCTGAGGACTACCTCGGCGATTTTTTTGAGGTCTGGTACGGCGTCCTTTAGTGTCTGCTGCAACTGGCGCAATTGTTTTTCGGTTGGTATTTTGGTTAATCCGCCGGGGGTCAGTGTTACGGGGTGAGTTGTTCTGCCCGCGATGAGGTCCGACCATGTATTGGCGATTCTGTGGGCCTTGACGATTGTTTTTACAGCGTCTGCCGCCCGTGCGACTAAGGGTACAACAGACGGTGTGCCGAAGAAATCAGGCGCAGCAAGGTATCCGACGTGCAGGACATGGCTTTGAAGCTGTTCGGAGTAGTGCATAAGTATGCGGAGCTTGTCCGTTTGTTCGGAAACCTTGATGCCCAGCGCGGCTTCCACCGCCTTGGTCGCGGCGAGCGAATGTGTGATTGAACATATGCCGCAGATTCGCGAGACAATCGTCTGGATATCCTGGTAGCTGTGGCCGCGGACCATCGCCTCGAAGAAGCGGGGGGCCTCAGGCACCTGCCACTGGAGCTTCTCGATTTTGCCTTCCTTGACGTTTACAACTATATTGCCGTGTCCTTCGACACGCGTAATATGATGAACGTTGATATTCACATTGTTATGCATTTGTTGGCCCCTGACCGGTTCCGAAAAGAACCATCTTGCCTTTCAATTGTTCCACGCTTAAACCGTATTTTTCGATTACGTCCTTTGCGCCGTTGACGTTTGGATTGTCGATGTAGCCCCGACAGCCGAAGCACCGAAAGCCCGATGATGGGCATCTTGCGCCGCAGCCGGCCCTGATAACCGGGCCTAAGCACACCTGCCCAAAGTCCCAAAGACAAGGATTGCCTTTTGATTTGCATTCTACGCATACAGGCCATTCGGGTATCTCAGGGCGTTTACCCATAAGCAGGCAGCGAACAACGTAAGTGAACTCCTTCCTGTCTATGGGGCAGCCGTGGATTTTGTAATCTACCTTGACCACCTCATCCACTGCCTTTGTCGGCATGGTTTCGAGGTGAGGCATATCGGCCGATTTGCCGTAAACGCATTTTTTGACGTCGCCCATCTCGAAATTATTTTTGAGCTTGTTAATTCCGCCGATTGTCGCGCAGGCGCCGAGAGCTATTAATGTCTTTGCTCTTGTCCTGATAATTTCCAGACGCTGTTCGTCTTCGGGTCTGGTAATTGAGCCTTCGATTATGGCGATGTCGTATTCCCTGCTTTGCTCGCTCATTGCCTCTCGCCATTCGACCACTTCGACGTTATCGATGAGGTCGAGCAGTTCCTCTTCGAGGTTGACGATTTGCAATTGGCATCCTTCGCAGCAGGCGAAGTCGAAAATCGCTACTCTTGGTCTATCCATATTAAATTGCCTCCGGGGCTATACGCAGGTCGGAATAACGGAATACCGGCCCGTCTATACAGGCGTAATAATTATTAATCTGGCAGTGTCCGCACTTGCCTACGCCGCATTTCATTTTTCTTTCGAGGTTCAGGAATATTCTTTCTTTGGGCACTTCCGCTTCCTGCAGAGCCATCAGCACGAATTTATACATAACCGGCGGCCCGCAAATAAACACTAATCCCGATTGAAGCTCGGTTTCAATTTTGGGTATGAGGGTGGTAACGACGCCGACGTTGCCGAGCCAGCAGTCGTCTGCCTGGTCGATTGTTTCCATAAAGCGTATGTCGCTCCTGTGTGACCAGCCGTCGATTTCCGAATGGAAGAACCTTTGCGCCATACACTTTGTTCCGAGCAGTACCGCAAGCTCCTTGTAGTTGGCGCGGTTATCAAGAATGTAGTTGATGAAAGACCTCTGGGGAACAAGTCCGATGCCGCCGCAGATAAATATGACGTTTTTGCCCTTTGCTTCTTCTACAGGGTATGTGCCTTTTCCAAGGGGTCCTCGTATCCCGATTTTGTCGCCGATTCTCAGGCGGTGAATGGCGTTGGTGACGTTGCCGATTCTGCGGACGACAAGCTCGAAGTAGCCCTTCTGCGAGGGCGATGATGAGATTGTAACCGGTGCTTCGCCAAAGCCGGCGATTGATACCTCGACGAACTGGCCGGGAATGAAGTCGAATGGCTCACCGTCATCGATTGACAGCCGAAGATACATTTCGGTCGGGTTCATCAGCCGCTTTTTTTCGAGGGTCGCCAGCCGCGGCAGATAAATGTCTTTTTCAACAGCACAACGTTCACACATTGTTAACGCTCCTATATTTTAATGTCGAAATAGCTCGACTTGGATTACTTTATTCCCAAATCGTCAACTAACCTGTTATAAACCTTGACCGGGTTTGCGATATCCGGCAGGCACGCCCCTACGCATCTTCCGCACCCGACGCAGGCCATTACAGGGCTGCTTATTTTCTCAGGCACGTATTTGCATTTTCGATACAGCCGGTGCCTGAAGCGGTCGGCCCGTTTCTTCCTGAATTCGTGCTCGCCCGCCACTTTTGTGAAACCATCGAGCAGGCATCCATCCCAGGCGCGCTCTCTTTTGCCCGATATGAAGTCCCAGTTTACGTCGTCCTGCACGTTAAAACAGTAGCAGGTGGGGCAAACGAGATTGCAGGAGCCGCAGCTAAAACAGGTCTTGGCTTTTTCTTCCCAGACGGGATGGTCATATGCCCCCTCAAGGAGTTTGGGCAGATAGGATGCCTCGCATTTAAGTTTGTGATTATTAAGCCGTTTTTCGTTTTCCGCCTGAATTTTATGTCTTGCCTGAAGGTCTTTTTCGCTTGAATCGGTCGCGTCCTGTGCCTTGGCGATAAAGCTGTCGCCTTTCTTTGAGCCGCTTTCCATAACAAACGCGTTGCCTATATCGGTCAGCAGAACATCAAAACCATCCTTAACTGTTGCTGTGCCCATAGAGGAGGCAAATACATTTTTGGATGGCGAGATTACGTCGCAGGCGACTATTGTTGCGTTGTGACGTCGTTTCATATAGTGGGTATCGTAATTGTCCTGGCTGAAAAGCTTGTCAAGCTGATTTAGAGCCACCATATCGTAAGGATGAACACCCAGAAGAACAAACGCCGCTTCGTCATAGATCGACTCGTATTTACCTCCTATTTCGTAAGTCAGCAGCGTTTCAACAGGGGGCAGGAAGTATTTCTTCGGCGGCTGAAGTGTTACATCGTAATCCAGTCGAAGCTGGTCGGCTGATTCGAGCAGGTCGAAATCAAAGCGGTCGCCTTTGGCGCATACGCCGATGACTCGTTGCTGTTTTATGATTTCATCCACAAACCGCCTGAAAGCGTTTTTGTCGATTGTTACTGTTCTCATTTTATGCCTCTGCCAAAAATGTTCTTAAACGTTTTTTGTCCGAATCCGTGTGCCTTCATCCTCATATATAGTAAGGCAGGCGGGCAAGGTCCGTCGCTATGTCTATTGTTATAACTTTTATTTTTTTCGGGACAACAATTCTTCGCGGGGAGAAATTCAATATTCCCTTTATGCCCGCCCTGACCAGAGCATCCGCCACGTCCTGCGCCGCCTGTTCAGGCACGGCGATAATCGCCATGTCCACCTGTCGCTTGCCCAGCGTATCGAGCATTGAGATGCTTTCAACCGCGACATCATTCATCTTGCGGCCAATCTTGGCGGGGTCGTTGTCAAATGCGGCGGTAATCTGAAAGCCGTATGTGCCAAAACCCGTGTATGCCATTATCGCCGAACCCAGGTTGCCGACGCCCACCAGGGCGGTCTTGCGCGTCGTGTCGAGTTTTAGTATCTTTTTGATTTGCCTGGCGAGGTTCTCGATGTCGTAGCCGACTCCGCGGGTCCCGAAGTCGCCGAAGTAGGAAAAGTCCTTTCTTATCTGCCAGGGATTTACGCTGACAAAATCGGCCAGCTTGCTGCTGGAGACGCTGTTGATCCCCTGCTGCGACATTAGGGCCAGCCCCCGGAGATAAACCGGCAGGCGACGAACCGTCTCGTTTGGTATCTTACTGTATCTCACAATATAATATTATGCCTGGTTAGTGCTTGTGAACACAATCACAAAGTCATAAAGAAGTAATTTACAAAATTACACATAGGCCTGTCAAGAAATTACACTGTGATTGGCAAAAAAAGTGCGGTTTTTTGCGTTGTGTTTAACAATACTGAAAAGCGGGTTTTTGTTTTTCATAGCGGAAAGCTGTTCGGCACAATCGATACAGCCGTCAAATCACTCACGTTTTATATGGCCGGCTGCTCAGGTATGCGTTTTTATCTCACTATACTCATTTCTATACTATATGAGGAGAGGCGATGCTCGATATATGTATGAAAAGACAGGAAGAAAAGGGAACCTTGGGAATCTTAGTCAGAGTGACCCGGAGGCAGTATGGTGAAGGCCGTTAGCGAAACATCGAGACCCAATGCCGTAAGGCATGGCCAAGCCCACTGGTGGGAATGGCTCGTTGTTGGCGTATTGTTCGTGATGGCGGTTGTTTGTGCCCGTGTATAGTATCTTGCTGTTCCATTTTCCTGCTCCATAAGTGTGCCGAACGGGCTTGAAGGTAATTGCCAGGGCAATACGCAATAGCGGGAATTTAATGGGCAGGGTGAGAGTTGAACTCACGACACGTGGATTTTCAGTCCACTGCTCTACCACCTGAGCTACCTACCCAGTGTTTCAACACCATAAAATTTAACACAAATAAACAGTTTTGCAAGAGAATTTGTTGGCCGCAAAATTCACAAAAGGTATGAGGTCTTCTGTCATCCGTCCTCTGTCTTCAGTTGGTTTCAGTCCGTGTCTTTAAAATAAAACTGCCGCGAGGCCCTTCTATCCCGCGGCAGTAGAAATCAGCGTACTTGTCCGCCTGTGGCGGAATCAGTGGTTTTATTTAGCGAAGTTGTACACGTCATCCTGTGTCCCGTAAAGGCCATCCCAGCCGGCTGACATAAGGATATACCCATCCTCATTGTGCGGCCTTGGGGTGGCTGTAACCTTATCATTGGTTATTGCTTTAAGGAATATTCTGGGGTCTGTAAACATAGGGTGTTGTGTTGTTTGAGAGCCTTCCCATGGGCAGCCAAGGGCAGTGATTGCGTAGTTATCATCAAAGTTGTACATGTTGGTGTTGGTGGTTCCTAGTGAGGTAAGAATAGTATCATGATTGACTTTTGACGGGTCGGCCTTGTAATAAAGCACCGGCATACCTACTTTTTGTCCTGTTTTCAGCGGACAACCCGTTGGTATTGTATTTCCTTTTATGTCTGCACGCTGAAAGACATCGCCAATAACAGCATTTGGTAATGTTGGATCAAATGATGCTTTAGGTGCATAAAAATTAGTAGCAGTAGTAAAAGAAGGCCAGGTAGCGGCGAACACATTACGAAACCGATAGGCCTTGATATTCTCGGCATCGGTATACTTGGTTCTATCTTGTAGGTTTGTTATCTGAGCAGAAGTATAGGGAGTAGTGCCTGGATCTATTGTTACACAAAGATCAAACAAATAGATTGTTTGTTTTGCCTGGAAACTGGACAATGGATGAATGCCCATACCGTCCTGGCCAAGTAAGGCCTCACATAGTTTCATCGCCCCGCAGTAACCGTTAGGTGTTGCATTAGTATCAACGGCACCTGAATCGGGGTAGGTTTCCTGATGGTCGTTGCGGAAAAGTTCGAGTCCTTTGGCGATTTCGTTGAACTGGGCCTTCTGGGTTACGACCTTGGCGTATCTGCGGGTTCTTGCCAACCCCGGCACAAGGACGCTCATAAGGATGATGATAATACTCATTACCGTGAGAAGTTCGACGATTGTAAACCCTGTCCTTAATTTTGTAGAGGTCATTTTTGTTCTCCTTAACAGCTTAGATATCATAACATTATGTGCGGAAACAAAACCACCACATTCTATAGTCAGTATACTTTATAGGACGCCCTTTGTCAATTGTTTTGGGGGTTAATATGATGTTAGTATAAGCTATTTTGCCCTTCGCCCCCGCCTACGGCGGGCAAGCTTCGACTGGCTCGGCGGCGCATGGTGATATTTTTGTTGTTCAACTATACAGAGGGAGGAAAGATTTTCCTGAGAAACTCGGCGTCATATTTACAGCTTTCTTCAACGCCAAGCGGCATTTTTACTCCTTCCATAACCAGCCAGCCGCGATAACCAATATCATCGATGGCGCTTCTAACCGCCTTAAAATCGATGGAACCTTTGCCATAAAGCCCATCGTAGTCTTTGGCGTGAAACTCGGCGATGTGTTTGCCGAGTAAACGAATCTCCCTGCAAATGTCGTAACCTTTTGATTGTGAATTGGCCACATCATAATACACACCGACGGCCGGGGAGCTGACCTTATTGACTATATCCAGCTGCTGCTCAGCAGTAAGATAAGATTCAATGCCCAGGATTACGCCTGCTTTTTCTGCTTTCGGAGAAAGCTTTTTCAGTTTTTCAACAACAACATCTATTCCTTTTTCATCCCCCAGCAAATCACCTTTGCCGAAAAAAGGAACTAAGACGGTTTTGCTTCCTGTCGCCTGGCATACATCGATGCTTTCGGACAGCCACTGCTCCGCATGCGGGTCACTGCCTTTAAGCGGAACGTTGTTAAGCTCCACAATCGCTATTGAGGGGATTTGCAAACCGCATTTGCGGGCTGCTTTTATATACTCATCACGGATTTCGGGCCTCTGAAGATGGATTGGTCTGCCGGCAGTATTAAAATTTAACTGGATTCCATCGACTCCTATTTGTTTTGCAATTTCAACTGTCCTTGGGCCAGTGTCCTTAGCCAGTATCCAGTCACAGATACCTATCTTAAATCCTTTTTGAGAAGACCTCGAAGGTTTGGTTTCAGATGATGTGCATCCTCCCGCCAGGACAATACCAGCGACGATGCCGGCGGACTGTTTAATCATCTCACGGCGGCTAATAGCTGAAGTTTTCATTTTTTATTTCCTGCAAGTTACAGTAATGTATCGTTAATCTTTCAGTCCCTTTAAGTTTGCCTGGAGTTTCTGATTGCTTTTTATAATTTCGTCCCAGGAGACGAGACGTCCTTCATAAGCGGCGGTTCTGCCGAGGATTGTAATGAGATTGCTTTGGACGCTCGGCTCAACCGTCGGATTTGTGAAATCGTCCGTGGTGATATTTTTATAGAACGTCTGAATGTTTGTGACGACCCCCTCCTCATAAATAGGAGATGTCAGGCCGCCCCGATAGAAATTCTCGCCTCGAATGAGAACGGTTCCACCGTATTCGGTTTCGAGGACACCCTTTGAGCCAAACATGCGATTTCTGATTCCTTCGGGAGTTGTGCCGTGGCCGTTGAATTGTCTTGAAGAGAAGCTGAAGGCGACATTATCCGGATACTCGAAAACAGCAACGAAATGGTCCCAGGTATCGCCTGCGTCGGTTCGCACTGTCCTGCCGCCTTTTCCGAAAGCACGAAGAGGCGTCTGATTCATAATCCAGCTCATTACGTCGATAGTATGGATGTTCTGTTCGGTGATAATATCTCCGGAAAGCATTTTATCCAGGCCCCAGGCACGAAGACGAATTTCCGGATTGGCCGGGTCTTTCGCGAGCACGTCAACCATTCCCTTCCAGGGATTGTCAGCGTGATAAGTGGCCTCCCCGAACGCTAATTTGCCGATGTCGCCGTTATGGACTCGTTTGAGGGCCTCGCAATAAAGTTCATTAGCGCGGGTTTGGAAATCTACGAGGAAGCAGAGCTTTTTGGCGGTTGCCTCTTTGCCGCTTTGGGCGACGGTATTGCAGCCGGGTACATCAACAGCGATGGGTTTGGCGAGATATACGTGGGCGCCGGCATTGACGGCGGCGGCGGCCTGCTCAGGATGAAAATAAGGAGGGCTTTCGATAGCTATAGCATCGGGACGGTCATTAAGCATTTTCTTATAACATGATAAACCGGTATATCGTTTCGATGCCGGGATGTTGAATTTTTCGCCAACTGCATTGACCCTGTCCTCAAAATAATCCGCAGCGGCAATGATGTTGTACCCGCCGTGTTTTGTGAACAAGTCGGCAATCCATGTGCCGCGTCCGCCGCAGCCGATCAGGCCGATATTGATTTTGGAGTTTGCTTCGGTCCCCCGGACAAGCTTCGGATTTATAATCGCAAACGACACAGCGGCTGCGCCTGCGCCGGCAAGGAATCCGCGGCGAGTAATATGTTGAACTTCTTTGTTTGAAACGGATGATTTTTTTTCTTCGTGCATTTCAGTAATCTCCAAATATTTAGTCCGCGGTTAAAATGACAATAGGCAATGCCAGATGTAGATATAGCCGAGAGCGTCGGTATCTTCCCAGACTTTTTTGATGATTTCCTTGTCCCCTTTTATCTCGTTTAATTCCTTGAGCTTTTCTTCCCATGGGAAACACACACCGGGTTTGTTTTTTGATTGTTCATTTTTACTTTTATCCATCCTGCTGTTCCTTTATGAAATAATCAATTATCAATCATCACTAATCAATAAACCCCGTATTCCCTTGTGAAATCCGTCATTGCCCGCATATTTTCAACGCTGGCGTCGTTCTGGATAATCGCACTTGCGTCCATTATGTACCCGCCGTCGCCTGCCACGCCGTCTATAACCTTCTTACAGTATTCACGCACCTCGTCGGCGGTTCCGTAGCTCAAAAGATAATTAGGTATTCCGCCGCTTATGCAGAACTTATGGCCGATTTCTTTTTTGACACGAAAGATGTCTCCATGGTCAACGTGATAGACAATAGAAGCATCCGGCAGCTGAGCAAATGATTTCAGGTGCGCATCCCAGTTGCCCTCTGCGTAAAACAAGACCTGATGTCCCTTTGACCAGATTCGCTCGATTATCGGTTTGACGGTTGGCCAGTAAAACCTGTCAAAGTGCTCCATATTTACAAATGGGACGCATCCGCGGTGCATCCAGTAGCCTATGGGGACGTTCTTTTCCGGGTCGGCACCCGACAGAGCAAGAAATTCCAGGTGGGGCATAAGCGCCTCGCAGGCCGCCATAACTTTTTTGGGGCGTTCCTGCAGGTCCGTAAGCAGGCCCAGGTATCCGCGGAGCTTGTCCGCAATGATGTCCAGCGGGGCCTTGAATATTCCCGATATAGCCGAGACGGTGCCGCTTTCCTTACGCAGCAGGTCATTTTGCCTGCCGAAGGAGTTGAAATACGACAGCATCGCCATTCCGCCTTTCAAAAAAGAAAGGTTATTGTGTAACGACGTTGGCTCACCCCTTGCGCTTACAAACCTTGACACGCGGGGCAGCCAGACATTGAACAAAAATCCCGTGGGGTCCTTTATCAGCTCGTCATACTCATCGGGCCGCATATACGCGTGCTCTTCAGGCGGTTCGAGGTATTGAAATCCCGTGTCTGCGGAAATCTGTATGCCGGGCACGGCGTAGTATTTCAGCCCTATCGCCTCGGTCAGACCCGTCCATACATAGACCATATTGCCGACAACGGCGTCCCAGTCGAAATCTGCGGCACACTTGCGGGCCGCGGCAAAGGCATTTTCGTAATTGTGCGTTACGTCCTGGCAGGTAAATCCGGCGTATTTTGCCGTAAACTCCGCCACGAACGGCCGAATCGGTATCTTGTCGGGCTTACCCTTCCGCATTGCCGTCACATATCTCTTCAGGCGTTCAGCATACAGCTTTTCCATTTCAAAGCTTTATAAACGCCAAACGTTCCTTTGTCAAACGTCTCTATCGAGATGTTTTGCGTTGCGGTTTGAATTGTCGCCGGAATTTTGCCGAAACTTGTCTCGCCATTTGTTATAATAGGGGGAAATCGGTTATGAACAAAACACCAAGATATTCGGGATTGTGAGTAAATGAAGCTGGAAATGCGTGGACAAATGCGGCTGGAGCAGCAGATGAAGCTGGCTCCGCACATGATTCAGTCGATGGAGATACTCCAGCTTCCGCTGCTTGCGCTTCAGGAGAGAATTGAGCAGGAGCTGAACAGCAATCCCGTGTTAGAGGCGGATGAAACGCCCGAGCAGGAGGAAGCGACCGCGGAGGCGACAGCGGAAACGACAGAGCCGGTCGTGTCCAAGACGGAAATACCGGAGGATTACAAGGGCGATGACCGGATGGATGAAGAGGTGCGGGATTATATCGAGCATCGCGACGATTATCCGAGACCTCGGTCGGACGAGCCGGACCCGAAACTCGCCGCGATTAATAACACCGCCGCACTGCCGCAGTCGCTGCACGATTACCTCGAAGACCAGTGGCGAATGGTCGAAGCGGACGAGCCGGTTAAAAAAGCCGGCAGTATGATTATCGACTACATCGACGACAAGGGGTATTTGTCGGTTCGATTAGAGCAGTTGCACAGCAAGGACCGGACCGATTTTACGCTTGAGGATTTGCAGAAGGCGATTGTGCTGATTCAGGAGTTAGATCCGCCCGGTGTCGGAGCACGCGACGTCAGGGAATGCCTGCTGATTCAAATCAGGCAAAGCAGTGAGGATGTCAGCTTTGAGACGGCCCTTGTTACCAATCACCTGGAAGAGATGCTCGAAAACCGGCTGCCTGATATCGCGAAAAAGATGAATTGCACTTTGGAGGACATCAACCACGCCATTGTTCGGCTGAGCAAATTCGACACATCGCCAGGACTGCAAATAGGCAGAAACCACAACCATCCTGTGACTGCTGACGTCATCGTGGAATATTCCGAGGAAACGGGCGATTATACAGTTCGGCTGGTGGAGGATGGTTTGCCCCGGCTGCGCATAAGTGATGATTACGTCAAAATGGCTTCTGGCGATAAGGTTGGCGATAACGCAAAACAGTTCCTGCAGAACAACATCCGCTCCGCCCAGTGGATAATCGACGCGATACAGCAGCGTAAAAACACGCTGCTAAAGGTTACGCGTTCGATTGTCAATAGGCAGAGGGAATTTTTTGAGAAGGGCCAGCTTTACCTAAGGCCGTTGCCGATGGCGAAGGTTGCCGAGGATGTGGGCGTGCATATCGCTACCGTTTCGCGAGCCGTCGCGGGTAAATATATGCAGTTCGAATCGGGCATTTTGCCTTTGAGGAAGTTTTTCTCGGGCGGCCTCGAAGATACTCAGGGTAACGAGAAAAGCTGGGAGGCAATCAGGGGCAAATTGCAGGAAATAATCGACGCCGAAGACAAAGCCAAACCCCTCAGCGACGACCAGATTAAAGCCAAACTAACTGAGGCAGGCATCACAGGCCTTGCCCGGCGAACAATCGCCAAATACCGCGGCTTACTCAAAATCCCACCTGCCCGACTTCGTAAAAAATACTGAAAAATAGTTGTTGACCGGTCAAACATATCCGATACTATGTGAGTATATACTCACATAGTAATATAGCGGAGAAATGAATATGTCTGACTTGAAAAAACGACTGTTGTTTCAAAAGCAGGCCCAGGTTGCGCAGGCAATCGGGCATCCGCTGCGTTTGGCAATCATCGACTTTCTGAAAGACGGGCCTCAGTGCGTCTGTGATATTGCCGAACATATCGGCTCAGAGCGTTCCAATGTCTCGCGGCACTTGTCTCTTATGGTCGCCGCGGGAATCCTCGGATATCATAAAAAAGGGCTGCAGGTTATCTACGAGTTGAAATGTCCCTGTATCCTCGATTTCTTCTCTTGTATGTCGGGCGTGCTGAAACAACGGGTTAAGGATGACAAAGAGATATTGAAAGTTCTTTGAGGCACAGGCGATGAGGATTCTGAAATGGACATTGTTTCTGACGGCTGCGGTTTTGCTGTGGGGACTGATTTATTGGAATCTGGCGGCTTTCGGAGGATGGTTTACATATTCACTGCTGAAGATGCAGCAGGGCGGCCATTTAAGCTCGGCGGTTGAGTTTTTTGTTTTCGAAACACCCAAGGTTTTGATGCTGCTTGTGCTGATTGTTTTCGGGATAGGGATTGTTCGCTCGTTTTTCACGCCTGAAAAGACGAGAAAGATTCTTAGCGGCAAAAGCGAAACCGTGGGCAATATTCTGGCTGCGCTTCTCGGTGTAGTTACGCCTTTTTGCTCGTGTTCGGCGGTGCCTTTGTTCGTCGGCTTTGTAACGGCGGGTGTGCCGCTTGGCGTGACGTTTTCGTTTTTGATTTCCGCCCCGATGATAAACGAAATCGCGTTAGTGATGCTTTTCGGGATGTTCGGATGGAAGGTCGCGGGGCTTTATATGGGGGTTGGTTTGTTAATCGCCATAGTCGCCGGCTGGATTCTCGGCAGGTTGCATATGGAAAAGCACATAGAACCGTGGGTTTTCCAGGCCCAGATGGGCGAGGCGGTGAAAGAGGAGGCGATAAACTGGGAGGGCAGGATTCGCTATGGCTTAATTGCGGTCAGGGACATTGTTTCGAAGGTCTGGATTTATGTAATTCTCGGCATAGCCGTTGGCGCAGGCATTCACGGTTATGTGCCGCAGGATTTTATGGCGTCATTTATGGGTAAAGGGGCGTGGTGGTCTGTGCCTGCTGCGGTGCTGCTCGGTGTTCCGATGTATTCCAATGCCGCGGGGATAATACCCGTTGTGAAGGCGCTTTTGGAGAAGGGGGCTGCGCTGGGGACGGTTCTTGCATTTATGATGGCGGTAATAGGGCTGTCACTGCCGGAGGCGATTATCCTGCGGAATATATTGAAGCCGAAACTTGTTTTTACGTTTTTCGGCATCGTCGCCGTGGGGATTATCATTATAGGTTATCTTTTTAATATCTTGCTGTAGGGATTTGAGAAATGAAAAAAATACAGATACTCGGGACCGGCTGTCCTAAGTGCAGGGCATTGGCGCAAAATGCCGAGACAGCCGCGAAAGAAATGGGTATCGAATACAAAATAGAAAAAGTAACCGACATAAAAGAGATTATGAAATTCGGGGTAATGATGACGCCGGCGCTGGTGATAGACGGACAGGTCAAAACGGCGGGTAAACTGCTGAACGTACAGGAGATTAAGGAGATGCTGAAATTATGAATAAAGCCGCGAAGCTGATTATCGTTATTGTCCTGACAGCGTCCATCGTGGTCGTGGCGATGGTGAAGAAAACGCAAAAGAGTACAAACGTTCCCGTGGCGGACGTGAATAAGCCATCCGCGACGATACAAGGGAATTTGCCACGACTTTTAGACCTCGGGGCGGATAAATGTATCCCGTGCAAGATGATGGCGCCGATACTCGAAGAGCTTAAAACCACATATGCCGGCAAACTACAGGTGGATTTTATCGATGTCTGGAAAAATCCCGATGAGGCGAAAAAATCTGGGATAAGAGTGATACCGACTCAGATTTTTTATGATGCTTCAGGCAAAGAGCTGTTTCGCCACGAAGGATTCTTCTCAAAAGAAGATATCCTTGGTAAATGGAAAGAATTCGGAATTGACCTGAGCGGGACAAAATGATTGAGCAAATTTTTACAACTTTAACGCAGGCGGTTGAGGGTTCGGCAGCAATAGCAGTCGCGGCGTCGTTCCTTTGGGGAATATTGAGCATTCTGCTTAGTCCCTGTCATCTGGCGAGTATACCTTTAATCGTCGGCTTCATTGATGAACAGGGACGCATTTCGACAAGGCGGGCATTTTGGATTTCCACGCTGTTTGCGGTTGGTATCCTCATTACCATAGGAGTAATCGGTGCTATTACGGCGGCGGCAGGGCGGATGATGGGCGACGTGGGCAAATATGGAAACTATTTTGTCGCCCTGATATTCTTTGTAGTGGGATTGCACCTTTTAGACGTGATTCCTAATCCTTTTTCGGGTCCCGGGCAGGTCGGTATGAAACGCAAGGGAATGCTGGCCGCATTTATTCTCGGCCTTGTTTTCGGAATCGCTCTTGGTCCCTGCACGTTTGCTTATATGGCCCCTATGCTTGGAGTGACATTCAAGGTGGCACAGACAAATTTATTATACGGGGTGGTTCTTCTGCTTGTGTATGGCCTCGGCCATTGTTCAGTGATTGTATTCGCGGGGACATTTACAGAGGTTGTCCAGCGGTATATGAACTGGAATGAGCGTTCGCGCGGCGCGATTATTTTAAAAAAGGTATGCGGAGTCCTTGTTATTCTGGGAGGACTCTACCTGATTTATACGGCGGAATAGAACCATTGCTTCGATAACGAAATAAAACTTAGAGAGGTATTTATGGAAGATGTAAAGTCGGAATGTTGCGGGCCGGGGTGTAATTGCGGTAAACCCTCGGGGAACAAAAAAGCAAAGATCGTTATTTGTCTGATTGTTCTGTTGGCGATATGCGGAATTTTTGTTTATAAGGCAACCAGTGCCAAGCAAACTGCACAGGATAATACGAAAGCCGAATTTGCTGCGCCCATTGTAAATCAGGCAACCGGACAAGAGCCGGCAGTCAAGTCAGTCGAGGACAAGAAAAATGTAGGTGAGGTCATATATTCGCTTGCTTCACTGAACAAATTGGCTGTAAATCAGGACGCGGTATTTCTTTTTATCCCCGCCAACGATAATGAAATCGTCAAAAAGGAAACTTTAGATGCCATTGCGTCCGCTGAACAAAAAATAAAATCCAGCGGTGTAAAAATTGGCTTATACACCTTACAGTTTTCGCCATCTACAGAATACGCCAATCTTGCCAAACAATTGACCCTGCCTAGTATATTGGTCATGAGCAAGGGCAAGGGTATGGGGGCTGTGTCCGGAGGAATAACAGAAGATAAAATTTTGCAGGCTTATGTCGCATCGTCCCGCGCAGGCGGTTGTTGTCCCGCTGGCGGTGGTGGTTCAGCCGGTTGCAGCCCTTCAGCACCAGCCCCGGGACCCAGGAAGTAAATTATAATGCTCGAGTATATTACAAACACATTGCAGCAAGTCGCTTCAGAGCCACTTGGGCTTGTATTTGCCCTGATTCTCGGATTGGTCAGCGCCGCAACAAGCGCCTGCTGCACACTGCCTGCATTAGGGATTTTGGTCGGTTATTCCGGAGCTCAAGCGAACGACAATCGGAAGACGGCCGTCAAGACCGCGCTGCTTTTCACCCTGGGAACGATTATCTCCCTGATGATTATTGGTGGAATTGCCGGGTTCGTTGGCCAGGTTGCACAGAATTCGCTGGGCCGATACTGGAAGGTCTTTGCCGGCTTAGTGGCGGTCTTTCTCGGTTTGGCAGCTCTTAACCTCTTGCCTTTCAAGATATCCTTGGGCAAGTTCGAGGGCGTCAAAAGCAGAATGGGTGAATCCGGAGTAGTGTTGGCTGGTCTTATTCTGGGTGGAATTGTCGCCGCAAGTTCCTTGCCGTGCAATCCCGGCATTTTCATCGTTATCGGAGCGGCGGTTCTGCAAGGCAAGGTATTCTGGGCGATACTTATGCTGGCGATGTTTGCCATCGGTTTCAGTTTGCCGCTGGGAGCGGTGCTCTTGGGAATTTCGTTAAGCAAGGTCAGTCTTGCCGCCAGGGGCGCCGACGCCGCGATTCGCTGGACAGCCGGAGTGGTTCTTGTTATCGCGGGTTTCTATTTTTTGATAACGTTTTAGGAAGATAATTATGGATTTGGGAAAAAATGAAAAAGTCAGACAAAACGTCCGCAGCGGATACGCGCAAATAGCTCAAGGCAAACCCGGCGGCTGTTGCGGTTCGCCTTCGCCTGACAAACTCGCTGAGGCGATAGGTTATACAAACGAAGAATTAGGGGCGTTGCCTGATGGCGCCAATATGGGATTGTCCTGCGGCAATCCTACCGCTATTGCAAATCTCAAAGCTGGACAGGTAGTGCTGGATTTGGGCAGTGGAGGCGGCTTTGACGTTTTTATTGCTGCCAGAAAAGTTGGCGCAAAAGGTCGAGCAATCGGCGTCGATATGACATCAGAAATGCTCAGTAAGGCAAGAGCAGGTATTTCTAAATTTACAGAAAAAACGGGACTTTCCAATGTTGAATTTCGCCTTGGGGAAATCGAGCATCTTCCCGTTGCAGACAACAGTATTGATGTGGTTATCTCTAATTGTGTAATCAATCTTTCGCCGGATAAGCAGCAGGTCTGGCGAGAAATATTCCGTGTGCTTAAACCCGGCGGAAAGGCCTGCGTATCTGATTTAGCTTTGACTGAAGAATTGCCGCCGGAAGTTCGAGATTCGGTTTCCGCACTTGTCGGTTGTGTGTCCGGTGCGGTTTTACTTGAAGAAACTAAAAAAATGGTTATTTCAGCCGGTCTGACCGATACGCAGATTGCCGTAAAGAAATACAACGTGGATGTTATGGATAATTGCAACGATTCGCTCTATCAGTCCGTTCGCGAGCATCTGCCGGCAGAGAAAAAACTCAGTGATTATGTTGTGAGCGCTGATTTTACAGCATACAGGAAGGGTTAGAATAAACCGATGGCAGAAAGAATTGCAAGACAGCTTTCTTTTTTGGACAGGTATTTGACCCTGTGGATTTTTCTGGCGATGGGTATCGGCGTCGCGGCAGGTTATTTTTATCCTCCGATTGTGAACTTTTGGAACACATTTCAATACGGCACAACTAATGTCCCTATCGCCATAGGCCTTATTCTGATGATGTATCCGCCTCTGGCGAAGGTGAAATATGAGGAACTGGGCGGGGTCTTTCGCAATTATAAGATACTGGGGCTGTCTCTGGTTCAAAACTGGGTAATCGGCCCGGTGTTGATGTTTGTCCTGGCGATAGTGTTTTTGCGGGGCTATCCGGAATATATGGTCGGCCTGATTATAATCGGGCTGGCAAGATGTATCGCTATGGTCATTGTCTGGAACGACCTCGCCAAAGGCGATACGGAATACGCCGCGGGCCTTGTGGCGTTTAATTCCATTTTTCAGGTGTTGTTCTTTTCGGTTTACGCATACATATTTGTAACAGTTCTGCCGCCTGTGTTCGGATTGGCTGGCAGCGCCGTTAATGTGTCTATTTCCCAGATTGCCAAAAGCGTTTTTGTTTATCTGGGGATACCGTTCATAGCGGGAATAATTACAAGGTTTAGCTTGATAAAGATTAAAAACAAGGATTGGTATCAAAACAAATTCATTCCCAAAATCAGCCCCATTACATTGATTGCCCTGCTTTTCACAATCGTGGTGATGTTCAGTATGAAAGGGCAGTTTATAGTTTCTCTGCCGCTCGATGTTCTTCGTATTGCGGTGCCTTTGCTGATTTATTTTGTGGCGATGTTTTTTATCACCTTTTTCATCAGCGCAAAAGCAGGTGCCGGCTATGGTCAATCGACCACTTTGTCTTTTACGGCGGCCAGCAACAATTTTGAGTTGGCCATCGCGGTAGCTGTAACGGTCTTTGGTATTAACTCCGGTCAGGCCTTCGCCGCCGTTATTGGCCCGCTCGTGGAAGTGCCTGTTATGCTTATGCTGGTTAAAGTCAGTTTGCGGATGCGAGACCGGTTTGCCCCGCGGTCCTTCGGCCATTGACACAAGGCCGGTTTGCCTCTTATAGTATCCCTTTTGTTAACCGTATTTATTATAAGAAACGAACAACGAAAGGACTATTTGATGGATCCTGCGATTTTCAAGGCATACGACATCAGGGGTGTTTACGGCGTGCAGTTTAATGAAGAGGACGCCTGGAAGATAGGTTTTGCGACAGCGCGTTTTTTGCCTGCGCTTCTTCACGGTTTTGACAGGGGGCAGGCCAACGGTAGGGCAATCTGCATCGGCAGAGATATGCGGACTCACAGCGAGTCGCTTGCCGGGGCGATGATAGAGGGTATCACCTCAGCGGGTATCGATGTCATTGATATCGGTATGAATGATACGCCTTCTATTTACTTCGCGGTCAATCATCTCAATACCTGCGGTGGTGTTCAGGTTACGGCATCGCACAACCCAGCCAAGTATAATGGTTTCAAAGTATCAGGCCCCGGCGCAAAACCCGTCGGCGAAGATACCGGTCTAAAGGACATACAACATATCGCGATGTCCCTGCTGCACACAAAAGGCAAGCCGACAGGCACTGTGCAGAAGGTTGACCTGACGGAAGAATATAAAAAGCACGTCTTGAAATTCCTGCTGCCCAAGCTGCGAAAACTCAAGATAGCCATTGACGCCTCGAATGGTATGGCAGGGAAAATGGTTCCTGCCCTGTTCTACGGGCTTGGTTTGAAAATAATCGAGTTGAATTTCAAACACGACGGCACGTTCAAGCATGACCCGAACCCGCTGGTTGAAGAAAACCTCGCGGAGCTGAAGGCAACGGTCGTTCAGAACAAATGCGACCTGGGTATTTGTTTTGACGGTGACGCCGACCGGCTGATGATGGTTGATGAAACGGGGCGGACGATTGGCTGCGACCTGCTGACCGCGCTTATGGCGGGGTACTTCCTGAAAAAAGAGCCGAAGTCAACGATAGTTTATGACCTTCGTTCGAGCAGGGTAGTGGCCGAGGAAATCATCAAATTTGGCGGGACGCCCCGGCGGGAGCGGGTGGGGCACGCGTTTATGAAAAAGGCGCTGCGCGATTCGCACGGCATTTTCGGCGGCGAATTGTCCGGGCATTTCTATTATCGCGATAATTACTGTGCCGATTCAGGGATGATTACATTTGTTCATATGCTGAATATAATCAGTCAAAGCGATATGCCGGTAAGTGAGCTGGCCAATCCGCTTCGCAGATATTCCCCAAGCGGCGAGATTAATTTCCAGGTCGAGGACAAAAAAGCCAGGATGGATGAGCTGGCGAAACGATACCGCGACGGGCAGGTTGACTGGCTCGACGGCGTTACCGTCGGATTCAAGGACTGGTGGTTTAACTGCAGGCCGAGTAATACCGAGCCGCTGCTGAGGCTGACGGTCGAGGCGAAAACGCCGGAAATGCTTGAGGGAAAGTTAAAAGAGATACAGTCAATGCTTGGTTCGCCGGTTCGTCACGAGGAACCTAAGCCGCAGGAACAGCCGGCGAAAAAAGCGGGTAAAAAGAAACCCACCACACAGATTGGCGGGTAAATCCGCAGATAAGTAAAGGAATGAATTATGGAAATCAACAGGAAAACGTTTCAGACGCCGAAAGGCCTTGTTGAGGGTGTTCAGACGAAATGGCCCGGCTTTAATATCCTGATTGTTACCGGTTCGAAGGGCTTTCTCGCTTGCCCGGCAATCGATGTTGACGCCTGCCAGAGATATGGTGTTGCGGCGGCATTAGTCGAAAGCTCGCCGGCCAACCCGATTGGCACGCTTGAAAGGTTTCCTGACAGAAAGGTTACGAAGGTCAATGAAAAGGCCAAATCGCTGGGCATTAAGGAAGGTATGCCAGTTGCCGATGCCTTTGCGCTGATTGTATAGTGTCTGGCTGACTTAAAATTTGGAGAGCATAATATGAGAACCCCACACCTTCTCACGTTTACTGTTCTTTTTGCTATTCTTTCAAATCCTGCTTTTGCTCAGCAGGGATTACCAGGTGATATCAAACCCGATTCGGCTTTGACCGGTATAAATGAGCTTTTGGTCTTTCTTGTCCCAATCAGCTCCGAACCGAATACCGATTACCTGAAATGGGTAAATCTAAAAGAAGAAGTGATAAACAGACTCCGTGATGCCGGATTCAAAATGGGTGGCGCGTCTGTGTCTGCCAATCCTTCTATATTGAAAATCAGTTTGATTATTTCCAAAATTGAATCTTGTGGACTGTATTCAGTTTCCATACGAACATCGGTTGAACGGCCAGTTGCCCTGTCGAATGGTAACGGGCAGATTGCTGTTATTGCCGACGTCTGGGAGATAGATTCCGGGATACGAATTTTTACGGCAGAAAAAATGTTTGATGAAGTCGCCGTAATGGTTAAAGAGCAGGTTCAGACGTTTATTGCTGCATGCCCACCGATGGTTTCTGTCGAGAAGTATCCCGATGCGAATCAACCAAAACAGCAATTACGCAGGACAACTGTTAAGAAGGATACAAAGCCGGCGAAGCAGCAGGCCGTTGAAGCGGTGTTTATCGCCTCGAAGAACAGCCAGGTGTTTCACAAGGCGAGTTGTCCGTCTGCGAAGAGAATATCTTCGAATAATCTTGTGAGCTACGCTGCCAGAGACGAGGCAATCGCCGCGGGCAAACGACCGTGTGAACGCTGTAATCCCTGAGTAAAATGATAACCACACCCAACCGGACATCGAATTGGTTCACCAGAGCCGTTAGTGATATCGTTGGCGGGCTTGGTCAGTTACTTTGGCCTGCCAAGTGCGCTAATTGCGGCGAGCACAGTGTTGAAACAGGAAGCGGCCTGTGCGGGGATTGCTGGGAGGGACTCACTTCCGTATGTTCCGCTGATTATTGTCGGCATTGTGGGCGGGACGTAAGCCCTTATGTTGCTTGTGAAGGTATCTGTCCGAATTGCCGGGATGAGGAGATTCATTTTGACGGCATTGCCCGAGCCGGCAGATATGCCGAGTCGTTGCGGAAGATGATTCTGGCGTTCAAGAATGACAGTACCGAGCTTGGTTCGATTATGGTCTGGCTTGCGGATACCGCGTTACAGACAAGCACGTTTTTTAATGATATCGATTTTTTTGTGCCGGTGCCTTTACACTGGCGAAGACGCTTCTTTCGCGGCTATAACCAGTCATATCTATTGGCAAGAGGATTAAAACATCATTCCGCTGAAATCAGTACTGACCTTGTTCGTATCCGTAACACCAAAGAGCAGCCGACGATGATGACTGTTGCTGCCAGAGCTAAAAATGTTGCGGGTGCTTTTGCTGTTCGCTATCGACATCCCTTTGCGGGTCGCAGAATTTGCCTTGTTGATGACATTAAAACCACAGGCGCAACGCTCAATGAATGCGCAAAGACATTAAAAGAGGCGGGGGCGTTAAAGGTTTATGCGTTGGTTTTGTCTGTAGCGGGGCAAAATAATGTGTAGTTATATTTAATTTTCTGTGTAATCTGAGTAATCTGTGGTTTATTTCTGACAATAGTCGATGAGGCGGGCGATTTCGCTGCGAAGGTCTTTGCGGTGAACAATCATATCGACGAATCCGTGTTCGAGCATAAACTCCGCGGTCTGGAAACCGTCGGGCAGTTCGACTTTGATTGTCTCGGCGATTGTTCGCGGGCCTGCGAATCCGATTAACGCCTTTGGCTCGGCGATGAGGCAGTCGCCCAGCATCGCGAAGCTTGCGGTGACGCCGCCTGTTGTGGGGTCAGTAAGGACCGAGATAAAGAATCCGCCTTCCTTGTCGAATTTGGCGAGTGCTGCGCTGGTTTTCGCCATTTGCCCAAGTGACACGACGCCCTCGTGCATTCTCGCGCCGCCCGATGAGCATATAGCGACCAGCGGCAGTTTTTCTTCGATTGCTTTCTCGACGGCTAAGCAGAGTTTTTCACCGACGACGTAGCCCATCGAACCCATCAGAAAATTCGGCTCCATAACAGCGAGCGCTACGCCTCTTCCTTTTATAAAGGCCTTGCCGATTCGCATAGCTTCTTTTGAGCCGCTTTTATGTTCGTCGGCTTTTAGACGCTGGCGATAGGTTGTGCCCCTGAAATTAAAATCAAGCGGGTCGTTGCTTGTAAGGTGGTCGTGTGTTTCTTCGAAGGAGCCCTCATCGACTAAGTAGCCGATGCGGGTTAGTGCGTCGATGCGGAAGTGGTAGTCGCATTCAGGGCAGACGTTAAGATTTTTCTCGACGGCGCTTTTGTAAAGCATCTGCTCGCAGGCCGGACACCGTGTCCAAAGCCCATCTGGCATTTCCTTTCGCTTTTTGAGCGAAAAGCCGTTCCATTTCGATTTCGCTTCTTTTGCCATAATCGACATTCAGGTCCCGTCCACAGGATTAAGGGATTCTACCAAAAAGGGAAATGGTTTTCTAGATGAATTATCGACAGACCCTTCTAAGGGTGTTTATGGCGGCGATTCGGTTTTTTTTGCCAAAGATTGCGTTGCCAGCCACAAGTGTATCCGCCCCGTAGCCGACCGCGATGGGTGCGGTTTTAACATCGATGCCGCCATCGACCTCGACCCGGATTTTCGGGCCGACGATATTACGAATAATTCGAATTTTCTTCGCGGCCGAAGCGATGAATTTCTGCCCGCCAAAGCCGGGATGAACCGTCATAACAAGAATCATATCGCAAAAGGGTGCGACTTTTTCGATTGCCTTAACCGGCGTTTCAGGGTTGAGGCAGATACCTGCTGATACGCCCATATCGTGAAGCATCTTTATGAATTCCGCCGGCTTTTTTTCAACCTCGATGTGAAATGTTATGTGATTTGCGCCCGCCTTAATGAAAGCGGGGGCGTATTTTCGCGGGTCGGTAATCATCAGGTGGGCGTCGAAAAACAGATTGCTGTGTTCGCGGAGTTTTTCGACCACCGGCGGGCCGATTGTGATGTTGGGAACGAAGTGGCCATCCATCACATCGAGATGGACCATTCTGACGCCGGCTTTTTTCACGATAGCAAGCTCATCTGCCAGCCGAGCAAAATCAGCGGCCAGTATCGAGGGATTCACCTCAATTGTTCCTGCTTTCGGCAATCTTCGTTTAATCATAAGCTTCCGTGCAGCACATCGGTTAATTCCGTGGAAGGCTATTATTTTTCATCTAAGATTTCGAGGCAGACGAATTTTTTGCCTTCAAGGAATTCCAGCGATGCTCCGCCGCCTGTTGAAATATGCGTTACCTTTTTATCAAGTCCGAGTTTTTTCAGCGCGCTTGCGCTGTCGCCGCCGCCGATGATGCTTTTGGCGCCTTTACTTGTCGCGTCCGCGACTGCCTGGGCGACTGCTTTAGTGCCTTCATCGAAGGGTGGCATTTCAAAAACGCCCATCGGGCCATTCCAGACGATTGTCTTTGCGCCGACCAGTTTTTCCGCGAACAGTTTACGGGTTGCCGGGCCGATATCGAGTCCCTGCCAGCCGGCTTCGATGTTGCCTGTAACGACCTTGTTTTCCGCTCCGGCCTTGAATTCCTTTGCCACAACGTCATCTATGGGCAACAGCAGTTCGCACTTGGCTGCTTCGGCTTTTTCCTGAAGTTCCTTGGCCTTTGCAAGAAAATCGTCTTCGCAGAGTGAGTTGCCGATGTTTTTGCCATTGGCCTTGTAGAAAGTATAGGCCATAGCTCCGCCTATGATGATTTTGTTGACTTTGGTCATCAGGTTTTCGATGACGCCCAATTTGTCAGATATTTTCTTGCCGCCGAGTATTGCGACGAATGGCCTTACCGGGTTTGAGACGGTATCGCCGAGGAATTTCAATTCTTTTTCGACGAGGTATCCGATGACGCGCGGTTTGCCTTTCATCATCGCGGGCACTGTGTACATCGATGCGTTATCGCGGTGAGCGGTGCCGAACGCGTCGTTGACATATACATCAGCGAGGTCAGCCATTTGCTTTGCGAAGTCGTCTTTTGCCTTACGAAGGGCGGGGTCATCTTTTGTCTTTTTATCCTTTATTTCTTCTTCCTTGTGAAAGCGGACATTTTCCAAGAGCAGCACGTCGCCCGGCTTTAATGCCTTGGCTTTGGCCTGCGGGTCTGGGCCGACACAATCATTGGCGAAGATGACCTCTTTACCCAGGAGTTCCGAGAGCTTTTTAGCGACCGGTTTCATCGAGGCCTTGGGGTCCGGCTTGCCGTCTGGTCTGCCTAAATGACTTGCGAGAATAAGCGAGCCGCCGTCTGCGAGCACTTTCTTTATTGAGGGCAGCGCAGCGGCGATTCTTTTGTCGCTGGTGATGTTGCAGTTTTCATCGAGGGGGACATTGAAATCCACCCGCATAAATACTTTTTTGCCTTTTACGTTTATGTCCGCTATCGTTTTCTTGGCCATAACAATCTCCTCTGCCTTTTTCTCAAAATTATGATTCGATTGATATTTTAACTTCTGTTTATAAGATATTTTGCCACGACGGTATTTAATCTGCCTTTCGCGGGTTCGTTGTGAGCGTGACTCTGGAGAATTTCAAGGTCGGTTTTCCAGACCAGGTCGCCGGGGGCCAGTAAAAACATACTGTTGCGTTCGTATGTATCATAAAGGCGCCCGTCCTTGTAATAATAGTGAGTGGGGCATAACTCCGTCTGGTATGCCCGCATTAGAGGCGGTAAATCGTAAGGTAAAAACCACAGCTTGATTTCCCGTTCCGCCTCGGGGTGTGAAGCCGAAGTATGGATTAAATTATCCATTCGATTGCCGATAACATTGCCTGCCGCGTCTTTGATTGGCACTACTGTTCCAAGCGCCCTGATACAGCCGGGTTTTTCTTCTCTTGCCTGGTGCGGATTTGTGGGGCCTGCCAATGTCCTTATTTTATCCAGGACACCGGGGCCCTGATAGACAATCGCGATTACCCTGCGTTTCCATTTATCCTGGTCGCTGTAATGAATCGCGCCGGTAATGTAATCAAGCAGCGACTCATAAAACGGCTTGCCATAGTGTTCTGCGTAGTGCTCTTCCGCGAGGTACCTCGATACATTTACAACCTTGGCGGCGGCAAAACGCGCTCCGGTGTGAAATTCTGATAACTGTGAAAAGATAAATCCTGTGATTGAATTTTTAAGAGCGTCTGGCTTGATAAGAACAAGCGTCTGTTCAAGCTGTTTTTCTAACATAATCCCTTATCCTTTATAAAAGCAAAAAATCCTGATTCGACTGACGCTTCACAGGATACTAAAAAAGGACCCGCCCTGATTCGGACGGGTCCCCGATGTTAACTTCACTATTTCGCCATTTTCTTGAGCAGGTCGATTGTGCGGTTCGAATAACCCCACTCATTGTCATACCAGCTTACAAGTTTGAAGAAGTTCTTGTTCAGCTCAACGGAAGAGCCGGCGTCAAAGATAGACGAGCGGGCGTCATGAATAAAGTCGCTCGAAACTACTTCTTCTTCTGTGTATCCGAGGATACCCTTGAGGTATGTCTCGCTGGCCTTTTTCATCGCGGCCTTTATATCTGCGAGTGATGTTTCTTTTACGGTCTTGCAGGTCAGGTCAACGACCGAAACTGTCGGCACCGGAACGCGGAAAGCCATGCCAGTCAGCTTGCCCTTGACTTCGGGCAGCACAAGGCCGACTGCCTTTGCTGCACCTGTTGTCGAGGGGATAATATTCTGTGCTGCGGTTCTGCCGCCTTTCCAGTCCTTCTTCGACGGGCCATCGACTGTCTTCTGCGTCGCTGTGTAAGCGTGTATCGTGGTCATCAATCCCTCGGCGAGTCCGAAGCCTTCCTTTAAGAGAACATGCACTACCGGGGCCAAGCAGTTGGTTGTGCAGGAAGCATTGGATACGATATTGTGTTTTGCGCCATCGTACTTATCATCATTGACGCCCATTACGACGGTGATATCCTCACCTTTACCGGGGGCGGTGATAATGACTTTCTTTGCGCCGGCATCGATGTGGCCTTTGCATTTTTCAGCGGCTGTGAACAAGCCGGTTGATTCGATTACGATTTGTACGCCCAGTTTTGCCCAGGGCAGCTCGGCTGGGGTCTTGGCGCTGACGACGAGAATGTCTTTGCCGTTTACGACAAGAACATCATCATCGGCCTTGTCGGGCGCTGATTTCTTGGAACTGACGGTGCCGTTGAACTTGCCCTGTATGGAATCATACTTGAGCAGGTAGGCCAGGTTGTCAGCCGGAACGATATCGCCGACCGCTACAACGTCGAATGTCTTTCCAAGCAGTCCCTGTTCAACCAGAGCACGGAAAACAAGGCGGCCGATGCGGCCAAAACCGTTGATTGCTATCTTTGTTGCCATTTTCTGAATCTCCTTTTTTGACTGTGATATTAAATAAGGTTTCTTTAGTAATTGAGCGTTCCGACAAGCCGGAACGCAGAGGGAATAATGTATTTATATGTTATACGCTTGTCAAGCGGTAATGCGGGCAATCTGGTATCTTTTTGGGCAGGGGGAAAACCCGCTTTGACTCAGTAATGTGTGAAGTACCGCGGTTTTTGTGGTAAAAACGCAATTTGTCATTTGTTGTCATTAGTTGCCATCGGTATTTGTGAGATGACCCTTCTACGCTGCGCTACTCTCGTAAGGGACACCTTTCGGCGGAAGGGCAGGCCCGCCACGCTTTTATTGTTTGTTCTCGGCGGTTTCGCTTTGCGAGGGGGAAAACAAAATCGGCCCAAATAAGCTCATTGTCCCGCGAACTCAAACCTTAATGTGCCGGCGGCTCACTCGATGTTTTTCGTCGGCGGTTTTTCCAGGCCTGCGGCAGAGGCTTTTTTTCGAAGTTCTAAACTGGCGGGGATGTTACTGTCGTAGTAGATGTTCTGCACGAACCTGTGCTCGCCTGCCAGCGAGTTGATTGCCTCTGTCCATCGCTGAGGATTATCTTTGTGTAACTGCTCGCTCATATCCAGGCATATCGCCACATAAGCCGTCCGTGCAAGCTCCCGCCTGTCCTGGCCCTGAGCAACCGTCTCCTTAACCTGCGTCCCCATCCTTTCCCGCAGCTTACCAACCTCTGCATCCCGGCCGACGAGTGCATGTACGTTGGCGTTTTTTTCAGCCGGTATCTCATAAATCACCCGGCCGCCCACCAATATTCGTCGTCCACCGTGTCTTGTGATTACGAGTTCCGCCAGGTCAATGACCCTGTCCGCATAACCGGTGATTGTTTCATCTTTCGGCATGTTGTCGCGGGTGGTGTTTTTGTATCTATCGACGATTTGCCAGCCCTGTGACATCATCCACTTATACCCCTTTGTTACTCCGACGATGGTCCCGCAGGTCGCCGCGACGCAATCAGCGTCCCAGCCGATATTGAATGCCATCTTCATTGTCTGGACAAAATCGCCATTGCCGTACAGCAGCGCCGCAATAACCGCGGCTGTGTTTACCTCGTAGCCATTGTTGTCGCGCATCTGGCCTCCGTGCCGGACGTATTTCTCCTTTATCAGCCGCCGCGTCTGCCGCCAGTTGTCCTGGTATTTGCCGTGCCATTCACGCACGTCGGCGACTATCTGGCGTATCACGCTTTTCTCATCCAGTGCATCGACGCCGTTTGCGATTATCCTGTTCACGTCGTTCTCGACGAACGCCATCGCTATCATCGTGCAGAAAAGCTGCGTGCTCTGCGCCGGCTCCCCGTCGATTGCTACCCGCGTATAGTTAAGCCCGATTCGGCTGGCCGTCTGCGGCATCGCCGGCGCAAGAAGCGCAAACGTCTCGCATAGAAACTGCCCTGAAATATTGAATTCGGCCCACGGATTAAGAGCCAAAGAACCCGTCAAAGGCGGTTCAAAACCGAACTCCATCATATTTCTCGCAAACCGGTTCGAGCACCAGAGACCTCTGTTTATTCTCTCCTTCCATAATGCCGCTATCCGCTCAGGCCGCAGATATATTTCGTTCTCCTTCTGCATCGTGCAAATATACACCCACTCCATGTCTGTGTCGTCGTCGGTCCTGGCTCCATCAGGCAGTGCCGGTGTGTATTCGCTCACGTTACCCGGCTCATCGATATATTTCATCTCATGCGGTAAACCGTTGAGGTTCCCGATAATCTGTCCAAGCATCCCGCCTCGAATCTTGTCCCGCAGCAGTTCCCCTGAAATCTCAACCGCCCCCGCCACTGTTGCCAAAATCTGCAGCACCAGACCTGCAATCGCCACACGGGCGATAATCATTTCTGTTCTACCAATCGTTCTCATCGTTCTTTCCTCAGTTCTATGCCGGCTAATCTCACGCAACGGCTTTCTGCATCTTCGCTTCGCTTTCATAATACCCTGCTCGCCAAAAATATCTACTCCCTAACCATGGATGAATCAGAATTACACCTTTCTTTTAAAAAAATCGAAAATTTTTTCGCTTTTTGTCCCATATTATCTTTGAGGCAAACGGGGCATCTGGGATTTCAAAAAATTTGCTTGCGGAGGGCGATTTTGTTCGGTTTTTGTTAGGGTTTTTTGAGGGGGCTGACCGATAAGATTTTTACCGCTGAGCACGCGGAGTACGCAGAGAAATAAATAAAAAAACTCTGTGGTCTTTGCGGTCTCTGCGGTGAGATAGGAGTGCGATTATGATAGAAAGAATAGGGCCGGTGTGCAGATTCGGGCCTGGCGGGGATTATGAGTCGGTTTGGCCGGGCGATTGGATGGAACAGGCGACACAGCCGAAAAACGCGATTGGCAGATTGCTGGATGTTATTGCGGGTATGACGGACGTGCTTCGCGGCGGCAACCGCTGCGTCGAGGTAACCGGTCCGGTTGATATAGAGCAGGAGAACAAGTCGTATGAGTCAAACCAACGAGGAGCCGGCATCCGGCGAGGGGCTTACGCCGAGGCAGGTTCAGTTACTAAGCACAATCGCGGGGTTTCGGAGGAGCCGGGGCTATTTGCCGACGATTGGCGAGTTAGCTCAGCAGCTAAGCATAAGCCGAACAACCGCGTTCGGGCACATCGAACAACTGCGAAGAAAAGGGCTTGTGTCGAGTCAGCAGTGTCCTTCGACGAAGGCCAGGGCACGCTCTTTGAATTTGACTTCAAAGGCGCGAAGACGGCTTAGCAATCTTCGCAACCATCAGCAGGGAAGTGGCACGGGCTTCCAGCCCGTGGAGGACACGGCCAAGATGGCCGTGCCACAAGGGATTCCTCTTGTGGGCAGAGTTGCCGCTGGATTACCCGTCGAGGCGGTCGAAAACAAAGATTACCTTTCCATCGAATCCTGCTTTGGCAGCACAGGCGATATATTCGCCCTTGAGGTCAAAGGCGACAGTATGGTTGGCGAGAACATACGCGAGGGGGATTACGTTATCTGCAAACGGACATCCACGGCCTCGAATGGTCAATTGGTTGTCGCGATAGTCGATAACGAAGACGCGACCTTAAAAAGGTTCTACAGGGAAAAAATCAGAGTGCGTTTGCAGCCGGCAAACGACGCATACGAGCCGATTTATTCAGACAATTGCCAAATCCAGGGCGTAGTCATCGGCCTTGTAAGAAAACTGTAGTGCGGTTATAGTTTGTGGCTCGTATATTAAGGAAGCCGGCGAATGGAAATAAAATTAAGATTTCTCGGTGCAGCACAGAACGTAACAGGTTCTCGGCATCTTCTTGAGGTTGACGGGATTCGTTTTCTTGTTGACTGCGGGCTGTATCAGGAAAGGCAGTTTCAATCGAGAAACTGGGAACCGTTTGTTGTGCCTCCCGAAAGCATAAACGCCGTATTCCTCACGCACGCCCATCTGGACCACTGCGGCTTACTGCCCAAGCTTGTGAGAGACGGCTTTGCGGGGAGGATTTACTGCACACAGGCCACTGCGGAATTAGCGAGGGTGATACTTCTGGATTCTGCCCGGATTCAGGAAGAAGACGCCGAGCACAAACGCAAAAGACACCAGAAAGAAGGCAAAACGGGACCTTATCCTGAAGTCCCTCTTTACACAACGCAAGACGCAGAGGCCTGCTTCCCGCATTTTGAGCCGGTCAAATACCGCCAACAGATAAATATTGCTGATGGTGTAACGGTAACTCTTTGCGATGCCGGGCATGTGCTTGGCTCGTCTATGATACGGGTTGACGTGAATAAAAACGGGGATAAGAGGACCGTTCTGTTTACCGGCGATTTAGGCAGACCCGGCAGGCCGATTCTGCCTGACCCCAGCATTCCCGGGAAGGCGGATTACCTTATCATCGAATCGACTTATGGCGACAGGGTTCACTGCGATACCTGCGACGTGAAAAAGCAGATGGCGGACGTTATCAACGCCACCAAAGAAAGGGGCGGCAACATCGTTGTCCCCAGCTTCGCGCTTGAACGTTCGCAGGAAATCCTGTTTTACATAAAAGAGCTGCTGCTTGAAGATGCCATACCGCACCTGATAATTTTCCTGGATAGCCCCATGGCGGCCAAGATTACCGAGATTTTCAGGAATCACAAGGAATTATTCGATGAAGAAACACAGGAGATGCTCAGAGTGCATCATTCGCCCTTTGACCTGGCCGAATTGAAGGTTACGACGACAAGCGAGGAATCCAAGGCAATTAATCATATAACGGGCACCGTAATGATTATCGCCGGGGCCGGTATGTGCACAGGAGGCAGGATCAAACACCATTTAGTCAATAACATCTCACGAAAAGAAAGCTCTATAATGTTCGTAGGGTATCAGGCGGCGGGGACATTGGGCAGGCTAATTGTCGATGGCGCCAAAAAAGTGCGAATACTCGGCGGGGAATACAAAGTCAAGGCGAAGGTGGTGCAGATAGACGGCTTTTCGGCTCACGCCGACAAAAACGAGATGCTTAACTGGCTTAAAAAATTAAAATCGCCTCCTAAACAAATCTTTCTTGTCCACGGCGAACCGGAAAGCGCAAAGGCGTTCGGCGAATTTTTAAGGGCCCAAACCGGCTGGCAGGTCAGTATCCCCGCCTACGAAGACCAGGTTGTTCTTGAATGACAATTGATTATTTCAAGGGGCTGGTGAAATGTGTGAATTTTGCTTAAAGCACGGCGAAGGCCAAAAGTGGTATCTTCAGGCGAATAATTATTCGGAGGATTTGCTGAACGACATCCGCAGGCGAAAAATGATACAAGGTTTTGCCGCGGACGGCGAATCCACAGCCAAAACCATCGAGAAGATGGATAAGCTTTCCACTGCACCCAAATTCATACAGGCGCTGGTCAGGCGACTTGTTCCGCGGAAGATGAAAAAGCGGCATTACGGGCAGGTTGTACCCATCGAGGATGTCGAAAAAATCTTCGGCTTTGTGAATTCGATTGTGCGAGTTGCGTGTTATTGCAGGCATTTTACCGTGGGTAAGGAGAAACGATACTGCTACGGGATAAGTATGGGGCCCAATGGCGGCAAGTTCGGCGAGCTTATGAAAAATGTTGACACAAGTTTCCTGACCGGGCCTGATTCCGCCAGCGTGGAAACACTTACAAAAGAACAGGCGATAGCAAGTTTCCGCGAGCACGAAAAGGAAGGGCTTTGTCATACCGTATGGACATTCCAGACGCCGTTTATCGGCGGGATATGCAACTGTGACCGTGCCGACTGCCTCGCGATGCGATGCACTGTTACCCACAATGTCCCCGTTATGTTCCGGGCCGAGTTTATTGCCGAAACTGACCCCGACAAATGCGTTGGGTGCAGGCAGTGTATGAAGCTTTGCCAGTTCGGCGCGATTTCTTACAGCGCATCAAACAAGAAAGCCGTCATCGACAAAATGAAATGCTACGGCTGCGGCATCTGTCGCTCCGTTTGTGTCAAAGACGCAATCCATCTTGAACCTCGCGCGAATGACCCGGTGGTTGCGAAAATCTGGTAATTTGATTAGCTGCGGAGTTTGTGGAGGATATGCCAGTATGCGCCGCGTGCACCGGCTTTAATAGCATTCACAAGCTCGGTGTTATCATTGTAATTATGGTCGGTTAAGGCCGCGTCGGCTTCGTCAATCGGCTCGAAGAATCTTTTGTCGCCCGCTATACAATCCTTTATCAATCTCGCCGGATTTTGGCCCATCAGGTGCGATATGTAAAACGTCGGCCGGAACAAATTCACAGGGCCGGTATATTTTCGTTTGATATTTGGATTTGTTTCCATCGGGCCTTCAGCGGCCGCTGTAATCGCCATATCGGTCCCGGGGTAAACCCTCACGCCGAGCGGGGCTCCTGCGCAGTCGGGATTGATTTGTTTTATGAAGTCGATTGATTCTCTGACCGAGGCGGGTGTTTCGCCGGGGCCGCCGAAAATCAGGTCAATCATAACGGTGATTCCGTTATCTTTGCACCAGCCAACGGCATTGGCGAGGTCCTGCCTGGTATGCTTCTGGTGATAGGCCTTGAGCATCACTTCGCAGCCGGAATCGCCTGTAAAGTCGATGCCGACGCATCCGGCCTTTCGCATAATTGCCGCTAACTCCGCGTCGAAGGGCACGACCGCCATATACGCGTACCATTTCAAATGTTTGCCTAATCCGCGACTTATAAGCTCTTCGCAGACGGCGTATGCGTGGTTGCGCGATACATTGAATTCGGAATCGCAGATATGAAGAACGTTTATTTCTTTGGTGAACAGCGACTCGACTTCGTCGGCAACCTCAGCGGGTTTGCGCACGCGCACGAAGGTTCCCTTGCTTATCCGGTCGGCGCAGTAGATGCAATTGTGGCCGCAGCCGCGTTTGGTCTCGATGCCTAACTGTCCGCCGCGATTGAAGTAGGTAACATTATCGACTGTGTCCCGACTTGTGGACAGTGACAACGGCTCAGGCCATATTGGCTTGTTGGTACGAACCTGTTCATCTTCCCACCAGGTCAGTCCCGCGACCTTGTCGAATTGCCATCGTCCCTGCAATTGTTTATACAACTCGATTATCGCCGGTTCGCCGTCGCCGCGGATGCCGAAGTCGGCTTTTGTGTATTCAACAATCTGCTGGGCGAAAATCGAGAAGCCCACGCCGCCGAGGACAATCGGCGCATCGGTGAGTTTGCGAATCGCCGCTATCTGTTCGGCCAATCGCGGAACAAACCACTGGCAGCTTGGCCAGAAGCAGTCATCGACGTTGCGAAAAGATAACCCGATGAGTTCGGGATTGTGTTTGCTGAAATAATCCCGCAGCGTCGCATCTCTGTTTTCGGTGAGGCACAAATCAACCAGGTCAACTTCGATACCGCCTTTTTTGGCTGCGCCGGCGATGTAATCCAGTCCTACCGGGGCAATAGCCGGCTGCATCGTATTGGTGTTTATCAAAGTCAGCATATTTTTGCGTTATTCGTCTTGTTTTCGGCGTAATTTCGCTTTTCTCTCCGCGAACCAGCCCAGCAAAATGCCCGTCTCGAAAAGCAGGTAAAGCGGAATCGCAAGCGAAAACAGTGAAAACATATCAGCGCCGGGAGTAGCAATCGCCGCGAGGACGACGATGCCGAATATGACAAACCTTCTTGACCGGGTCATTGCCTGAATCGAAACCAGGCCTGTTCTGATAAGGAAGAAAATCGCTACCGGCGTTTGGAATGCGACACCGAAAATGAGCATCATAATGGTGATAAACGACACGTAGTTCTGGAAGGTGAAGTTGGAGTCAACGCCGAGCACCTGTTTGTTGAACGCTACGAGGAATTTCAGCGTAACCGGCGCGATTATAAAAACGAAGAACAGCGCCCCTGTGATGAACAGCCCTGCCGAAAAAGGCGCCGCTACATATACGTAGCGTTTTTCATTTGGGTATAGTCCGGCCGAGACAAACATCCACAGCTGGTAGAAAATCCACGGCGAGGCCAGGACCACGCCAGCCATCACTGATATTTCCATATAGCTGGTAAACCCGTCTGCGGGCGCCAAACTCTGAAGACGCGCCTGCATGCCCATCGCCTCGATGTATGGTCTCTCGATGAATTTTATTATCAAGGTGCCGAAACACAGGCACAAGGCGACGGCTGTTCCAAGCCCCACCAGCGCAAGAATCACCCGAAGCCGCAGGTCCTCGAGGTGGTCCCCAAGCGTCATTGTGGTATCAAGGGGGTCGTGTTTGTTTCTGGCATCGACCATTTCAACAGGTAAAGTGAGGTGTTAAAAAGTTCAGTCGCAGCGATTAGTTTTTATTAAGGTCGTTTAGTCCTGATGCGTTCTTCGTCTCGTTGACAATATCATCCTTTGCCTTATTGATTTCGCTGGTCACGTCGTCTTTGGTCTGCTGGGCTTCATTGAGGCCCTTCTTGAATTCTGTCATGCTTTTACCCAAACTGCGAGCGATATCCGGCAGCCGCTTTCCGAACAGCAGCAGTGCAATAATAAGGATTATTATCCACTCTGTCGTTCCAGGCGTCCAAGCCAATACGTACTGTGTATATTCAGTCATTTTTATTTTCCCCTAAATTTTATGCGAAGCTTAACAGGAGCAGTATAATAAACAATAAATCGGCAATAATCAATCACTAAGATTACTTATAATACGCCTGGAAATCGATGTAGTGCTCACTTTACTGTAGCTATAGGCACGATTTTTATGTCTCTGTCGCGGTCTTTGGCCGTATCTATTATATTGCCCGTTTTGTTAACGGCTATGCTTTTACCGCCATAGACCCTGCCTGACCAGGGGCCTCTGCTTATCCTGCCCACAGGATTGGTCCCGATTACTGCCGCGCCGGTTCGCTTCGCGGCTTCTGTAACCACCTTATGAAACTCCTCGCTGTGCGCGGGCCAGTTTTGCTCCTCTTCCGCGTAGCCATAAGGCACTAAAAGCAGGTTCGGCTTCAGCGTGGCCATCCGGTCGAGAATGTCCTCGCGGTGCGTGTCGGCGCATATAAGCAGGCCAATTTTTCCGAATTTGGTGTTCACTGTGGCGATATCGGATTCGTTTCCCGCCGTATAAGGAGGGGACATCAATTTTTGCGGGATGTTTACCTGGCGGTATTTGAGCAGAATCTGTCCCCGGTAATCGATGAGAAGGGCGCTGTTGAACAATCTTCCCATTTCAAATTCCTCAAGACCGATACAGAGGTATGTCCCGTATTTTTTCGCGAGTTCACAGATCTGCTCCGAGTCCGGCCCCGGAATTATGCAGGCCCTCGTGTGCGCATCGGAATTGAGCCATCCGAGTATTGTCGCCTCGGGAAAGCATATTAGCTCGGCGCCTTTTGATTTGGCCTCGGCTATGGCGTTTTCAATCCGGACGAAATTGCCGCTCCTGTCGCCGTCGAGGATGACTATCTGGCACATAGCGATGCCGGGGCCTTTACGTTTCTTCAGGAATTGGACTATTGCCCCAACGACAATAATCGCCAGCAAAAAAACGCCCCAAACTGTTGCCTCATTGCTTGTGCATAATATACTGAACATTTCGCCTTGTTTCCCCAAAACATACCTGTCATTTCGACCGAAGCCCCGAAAGGGGCGTAGTGGAGACACGCTTCGAGCCCCGTTTCGGGAAATCTATTAAAACAGATTCCTCGGCTCGCTGTACTCGCTCGGAATGACATTCTAACGGGTAATTATCCCCTCTGCCGGCAAATAAGCAATCACCATTTTTCATCCTTATGGTTGTCCTTTGACTGTTACCGGCCAAAGGCAAGGATTTTCATCATCGCAGTTGAATTGTCGATTTTGATTGCGCCGAGCGTCGGGCGGCGCAAAGTATCTCAGTGACAGTTATATTATTTTCGAGAGATGCCAGCTCCAGCGGCGTAACACTGCCTGTTACCACCGCGGCCAGATAAGTCAAAGAGTCCCCGTAAGGCGGCTCGACAGATTTGGCGGTAATTTTTTCTTCCGGTTTGCCGTCGATGCGTAAAATCATTGTTCTGCCGTCGAGTGTTTTAATTGAGCCGGCTGTGCCGTAGATTTCAATATCATCTCTGCCATAAGGCCACGACCACGATGCCATTATGACGACCTGCGCCTTTGGATAGTTGACTATGACGGTCGCATCGTCATCCACTTTTGTGTAGATGGCCGGTTTTGTCTGCCTGGTGACGGCGGTTACGGATAGCGGCTTTTGGTTATTCAAGAACCACGTCGCGTGGTTTGCGCCATAACAGCCGAAATCAAAAAGGGCGCCGCCGCCGTTTAAGTTAGGGTCGGTCAGCCAGTTGAAGAATTCAGGCGAACAGCCTATTTCCTTCGGGCCTGAGTGGCCTTTATAAAAGACGATTTTGCGAATTTCACCGATTGTGCCTCGCTCTATCGCGTCTTTTATCGGGCTATTAGCGGGCTGCCACGTCGTCCAGTAATTGACGAGGACTCGGATATTCCCTTTTTTCGCGGCCTGTGCCATAGCGGCTGCGTGTTCGGTGCTGACGGCCATCGGTTTTTCCATCATCACATCTATATGACGCGCTGCACAGGCCTCGACAACCTGTAAATGCTCGAAGGTGCTTGTATAGATAACCACGGCCTGCGGTTTGGTTTCATCCAACATTTTATTGAGGTCTGTGTAAATTATCGACGGCGGAAGGTGGTATTTTTCGGCAAGTTTAGTGTTTGGTTCGGCGACGCCGACAAGGGTAATGTCCTTTCGGCGGGGAAGGTCTCGCAATAGACCAGTGACGTGGTCGTGTGTGAGGCCCGCAATCGCAATTCGAAAGGGCGGCTTGGCGTTTGCGTCCGCCTGCTGGTTCGGATCGGCAAATGCGCCTGTATTAAAGATTGCGATTGTTGTTATTGCGACAGCAAATAGCGCGAAGGTTCTTGCGGACATAATTTCGACTCCTAAATTTTGAAGGTTTCCAATCCGGCGTTTCAAAGCCGATATGATACCACACCTTCTCCAAATCGCAACCATCCGCTGCCCTTTCTTTCCGCAATTTGACATAAGCATCTGCGGGGGGTATAATTATTGGCTGTTTTTGGTTCGATGTTGCTCACCACATGTAGGGGCAATCCCGATGAAAGCGGGATGCGGAATTTTATGCGTATACATTCTGGTCGCGCCAGAACACTTGAGTCCGCCGTTGGCGTGCTGATTTTGCTTATTATGATTGCCACAGTGGTCGGCATCTATATCATTTCCGAAGCGGGCTCGTCGCCGGGCTCCGTGTCGCAAGATTACAATATGGCCCGATTCGGCATTACGTCTGAACAAGAGCAGCAGGGCGATTTTACGCCTGTCGGCAAGGCCGAAGCGTATAATAATGATAACCTTTACGAGAAAATCGACGGCAAGGCCCCTATGTATCAGGAGGCCGGCTTTGTGAAACTCGACACGCAGCGGTTTGCCGCCAAAAGCAATTCCGAGATTGGATTCGAACTTTACACTTACGATATGAACAACGCCAAAAACGCCTTTTCGGTTTACAGCAGGCAAAAAAGGGCGGACGCGACCGACCTGAGCGACCTTGGGGCGTCGGCCTTTGGCTACGTGGCGGGCAACGCGATTTGTTTATCGCTTGGCAAGAATTATATCGAAATGATTGGCTCAGCCGAATCGAACGAGCTTGTTGACGGGATGAAAGGTATCGCCAAAAATATGGCTGTGCAGTTCAAGCCCGGCGAAAAAGACAAGATAGTCGAACTGGGATACTTTCCTGTAGAAGGCACAGTAGCCGGAACATGGAAATTGCAGATTGATAACGCTTTTGGTTTCGATGGCCTGACTGATGCTTACTCTGCGCTATACAAATCGGGCGATAAATCGGTATCGATATTTTTCAGCAGACGCAAAAACGCTGATGAGGCGAAAACGGTCGCGAAGAATTATTTTGATTTTCTCATAACCAATGGCGGCAAGGCGGTTACGGTTGACAGTGAAATTCTCAAGTCGGCCGGGGCGTCGGTAGTAGATTTTTACAGTGCCTTCGAGATTGTCTTCCCGGCGGGCATATTTGTCGGAGGCGTTCACGAGGCGGATAACAAACAGGCGGCAGAAAAGGGAGCGGAGGTTTTAATCGGCCGGTTGAAAGAAATCAATGACTGAACAAAACCAGGAAAATATCGCTCGAAGGCAAGTGCTTATCCGCGGGGCGAAAGCGGCGGCTTCAATCGCCGCTGTTGTTGGCGTCGCACGCTGGCTTTATGACCCGAAAGGGCCTGGGGCGAAAAAGGGGTCTGACCCCTTTTTCGGCGAAGCGAAGGGACTGCCTGATTTTTCGGTGCCGCGTAAAGATGGGCAGGTCATAAGCATCGTCAAAGGCGAGAACAGGGCAAAGACTGTTAATAAGGCAATCGAATTATTAGGCGGCATAGAGCGTTTTATCAATCCCGGTGACATCGTCGTAATAAAACCAAACGTCGGCTTCGCGACGCCGTCGATTCTCGGTGCGACTACGCATCCCGATGTTATTACCGCTGTCGTGAAATTATGCTACGAGAAAAAGGCGAGCAAGGTCATAGTAACCGACAATTCAATAAATGACCCCGCGAGCTGCTTTACGATAAGCGGTATCAGTAAAGCCGCGTCAGCGGCGGGCGCCCAAGTTGTGATGCCAAGGGATTCATATTTCAGTCCTCTGACGCTTGAGGGCGGTTCGCTGATTAAGGATTGGCCCGTTTACTGTGCGCCATTTGCCAAAGCCAACAAGCTCATCGGCATAGCCCCTTTGAAAAACCATCACAGAAGCGCGGCGTCGATGACTATGAAAAACTGGTATGGACTTCTGGGCGGCAGGCGAAACGTGTTCCATCAGGATATCAATAATATCATTGCTGAGCTTGCGATGCTGGTGAAGCCCACGCTGGTCATACTCGACGGCACGGTTACGATGATGACCAACGGGCCTACGGGCGGGTCGGTGTCGGACCTGAAAAAAACAAATACGATGATTGCCAGTTGCGATATGGTCGCCGCGGACGCCTTCGGAAGCACACTGCTGAATCTCAAGTCCGCTGATTTGCCGTATCTGGCAATTGCGGAAAAGGCAGGCGTCGGGACAGTCGATTACGAATCGTTAAAACCCTTGAGGACTGAAGTAACCTGAAAATAATATGAAAATCACGACGGTTCGACGAATAAATCAGTTGTTCTTTTTTGCCCTGTTTGTGTGGTTTTGCGTTGTTGCCACCGTAGGGGAAAAGTTCTGGCAAATCCGGAACTGGCCGATAAACTGGATTTTGCAGCTCGATCCGCTTGTCGCGATTGGAACGATACTCTCAACCGGCAAATTCTACTGGCCTTTGCATTGTGCGCTGGGGACGGTCATTATAACGATAATCTTCGGGCGGTTTTTCTGCGGCTGGATATGTCCCTTTGGCGCGATACATCAATTCGTCGGCTACCTTGGCAATCGCAGGAAAAAAGTCACCGATAAAATCAATCTCAATAAATATCGCAAAGCCCAGAATATAAAATACCTGGTTCTGGTTTTCTTCCTCGGAATGGCGGCGTTTCCTTCGCTGGCAGGCACTTTGCAAACAGGATTGCTTGACCCCATCCCGCTGGTAACCCGTTCATTTCAGCTTGTGCTGCTGCCAATTTTCGACAGGGGAACAGGTTTGACCTCAGTCAATGCCCGTTACTACGAATATGGCTGGCTGATATTTGCCGTATTCGCCGCGACTGTTTTGCTTAATCTCGTTATACCAAGATTTTACTGCCGGTTTATTTGTCCTACCGGCGCGTTTTTGGGAATTATAAGCAGGTTCTCGATTTGGCGCATCGGCAAAACCAAACCACAGTGCATCAACTGCAAGATGTGCGAAAGGGCCTGCGAGGGCGGCTGCGAGCCGAGCGGCAATATCAAAATCGCCGAATGTGTTCTTTGCTTCAATTGCCGTGATGACTGCAAGCACGACCTCATCGCCTATCAGACCGTTTCTTCCCTTGCGGGTGAGACGCAGGTTGATGTTTCAAGAAGGGGCGTTTTGTTGTCATTGACAAGCGGTATATTGGCAGCGCCGGCGATTCGATTGAGCGGCAAGGTCGCATCGAACTGGTACACCGGCGTTGTCCGTCCGCCCGGCGCTCTTGCGGAGCCGGAGTTTCTGAAACGATGCCTCAAGTGCGGCCAGTGTATGCGTGTTTGCCCGACGAACGTTATTCAACCCGCGGGCATTGAAGGGGGGTTCGAAGGGCTTTGGACTCCAATACTTAATAACCGCATCGGTTCAAGCGGCTGTCAGTTGAATTGCGTTGCCTGCGGGCAGGTCTGCCCGACTTCGGCAATCAGGCCCATTACTCTCGATGAAAAAAAAGGCCTTGGCGAATTCGCGTCCGCCGGGCCAATAAAACTCGGAACAGCATTCGTTGACCAGGGCAGATGTCTTCCCTGGGCAATGGATAAGCCCTGTATTGTCTGCCAGGAGAATTGCCCCGTAAGCCCCAAGGCGATTTTCACGAAGGATGTTTTTACTACGGTCAGAGACGGCGTAGTTTCGATTAAGCAGGTAACGGGCAGCACAATTGAGATTGACAGAGACATCCCCGCGGACAAATTCGGCACAGGCGATTATTATGTTCTTTTTGAAGACGGCAGCCGGCGTAAAATCTCCTCAAATACCGCTACTTCAGTAGGGATTGCCGAAGGCAAATTGCCTGCTGCGGCGGCGGGTAAAATCGACCCATCCTTCGCGGCGGAGCCGCTACGGAGGGTAGAAATACAGGTGCGATTGCAAAAGCCCTGTGTTGATATCGAAAAGTGTATCGGCTGCGGCGTATGCGAGCATGAATGCCCCGTAAGCGGCAAAAGGGCGATAAGAATTACCGCTGAAGGAGAAACCAGAAGCACAGACCGAAGGTTATTGTTATAATAGCAGAACAAGGTGAACAGAATAGGGGTAGATAATAGTTGAACCTGTATTTATAACCTGAACTGAAAAACAGTTTCTTATGGAGAGCTATCGATGAGCAGCGAAATTAACAGAAGGAATTTTTTGAGGACAATCGGCGTGGCGGGTTTAGGGTCGGTTTTGGCCTCAAAAGCAAAAGCAGATTCAAACGAGCCAAATGCCGCAGGCCAAAAACAGCAGAGCGAAACTCCACAGGTCCCCACGCGAAAATTCGGAAAGAGCGGACCGGATGTATCGGCATTGTCTCTCGGAGCCATACAGCTTATCGATACCCCTGTCATTCTCACAAGCTCACTGAAATGGGGCGTGACATACTGGGACACCGCGCCCGTTTACACGGGCGGCAATAGCGAGACCTGTATAGGTAAGTATTTTGCCGCCAATCCCGATATGAGGAAGAAGGTATTTCTTGCGACAAAAGCATCTGGTGCACATACCGCGGCGGGCGTTGAAGAAAAGCTGCAGGCGTCGATGAAAAAGATGAATACCAATTACGTTGACGTATATTATGGCGTGCATGGATTGAATGATGTCTCGCAGCTTACAGATGAGCTGAAAACCTGGGCCGAGAACGCGAAAAAGAAGGGAGTTATCAAATACTTCGGCTTCACCACGCACGGCAATATGGCGAAAAGTTTGTTCGAGGCGTCAAAACTCGGCTGGGTTGACGCGATACTTACGACGTATAACTTCCGCCTGACCAAAGACCCGCTGATGCAAAAAGCCATTGATGCCTGCCACAAGGCGGGAATAGCGCTGACGGCCATGAAAACCCAAAAAGGTGTCTCGGTCCAGACCGACGAAGACAGGAAACTGATTGAGCATTTTTCGTCGAAGGGTTTCACCGAGGGCCAGGCGAAAATAAAGGCCGTTTTCGAAGACGAAAGATTCACCTCTGTAAGCGTCGGGATGAACAGCGTTGCTCTTATCAGTGAAAATGTCGCCGCGATGCTCGACAAGACAAAACTGGCGCAGGATGACAAAGATGCTCTTGCCGAATACGCAAGCGCAACGTGCAGCGGTTATTGTGCCGGCTGTGCTCATATCTGCGACGCCTCTGTTGCCGGCGTGTCAAATATCAATGACGTAATGCGGTCGCTTATGTATCACAACAGCTACGGCAACACACAACTGGCAAAACAGACATTCGCCGCTATACCCGCCGATGTAAGGGCGAGGTTGTTGACGGCAGATTATCGGCTTGCTGAACAGTGTTGCCCGCAGCGTATGCCAATTGCCCGGCTTGTTCGTGAAGCTGTTGAGAAACTTGCCTGATGTAACTATTTTCCGAGGAGAATTGAATGAGCCAAGCAAACAAAGGCGTCAGCAGACGCCGGTTCCTTGAAGTTGTCGGCGCTGCCGGCATTGGTTCGGTAATAGGTTCAAAAGTTTTTGCAGATTCGAACGAACCCAACGGGCAAAAAGAACAATCAGACCAAACGCTGGAGCTGCCGAAAAGAAAACTCGGCAAAACGGGCGTTGAGATATCATCTCTCGCAATGGGTGTTTCGTTTAATGCAGTCGATAATCAAATAATGCTGCGAAAAGCAGTCGAATGGGGTGTTACCACATGGGATACATCGAGTCGTTATGAGAATGGCAACAGCGAGCTTGGTATCGGAAAATTCATCGAGAAAAACCCCGACAGCAGGAAGAAACTTTTCATCATAACAAAGGCTTCAGATGCAAAAGGTATTGAAGATATCGAAAAGCACCTTCAGACGAGTTTGCAGCGGATGAAGACCGATTACATAGACCTGTATTTCGGGGTTCACGGGCTGAGCAGTCCTTCGCAATTAAACGATGCAATGAGAAAATGGGTCGAAAAGGCCAAAGAGCAAAAGGTTATCAAATATTTCGGATTCAGCACTCATACGAATGTGGCGGGTTGTCTGATGGGGGCATCCAAGCTGGACTGGATTGACGCGGTAATGCCTATTTATAATTTCCGGGTTATGCAGGATAAACAGCTTACCGACGCTGTTCAGGCCTGCTATGACACCGGCGTAGGTGTAATAGCGATGAAAACTCAGGCCAAGCAAATTGGGCTCAATGAAGAGGATAAAAAACTAACTGAGCATTTCGTTGAAAGCGGCTTCACTAAGGGGCAGGCGAAAGTAAAAGTTGTTCTTGAAGATAAACGTATTGCAGCCGCCTGTGTAGGCAGGGGAGAGATAACATATCTGAAACAAAACGTTGCTGCCGTCCTCGATAAAAAAGAACTGTCACAGATTGACAGAGAGGTATTTAAAAATTACGCTGCCCAAACATGTTCCTGTTATTGTGCCGGCTGCGCAAACATCTGCGAGCCTCTTACTGCCGGTATACCTGTCAGAGATATTATGCGATATCTCATGTATCATAATAGCTACGGCGATACCCAGACCGCCCGGCAGCTCTTCGTTGAAATTCCGCAGCAAATCAGAAGCAAAATGCTCACGGTTGATTACGCCGTGGCTGAGTCGCAATGTCCGCAGCGATTACCTGTTGCCCGGCTTATGAGTCAGGCGGTCCGCACGCTTGCATAATTGGTAAAAACGCTGATTTTGGGCTGCTTAGTACCCACGAATATCTGAAAAAATATTGTCACTTGCTAAGCCGTAAGTGCCTTTTAATACAGCACTTGTGACGAGTTACCCATTTTTTATTTGGTTTTACTTGTCCCTTGGGTTATAATTCGACAATAGAGAGGTAGTGGTGTCAAAGTTTTGGCTTCGGCGAAGAAGTTGAGTGATGAAAAGGTTTTATTACAACGTGTGGTATCCTTTTACGGTTAATAAAAGAAGGATACTTATCCTTACAATCGCGACGTATATCGCGTTGTGTTAAAAGTTGTAAAATCTTTTCGGCTTTTCTCCGACCGCTCTTGTTGAGCGGTTTTTTTATGCGCGTAATCCCCGATGTTGACATCAACCAGTCCCCAACTTAAGCTTTAGGCAATTGTTTGATTGGAAAGGGACTGCGAATGATAATCGTAACCGGCGGGGCGGGCTTTATTGGTTCAGCATTAGTTGCTGCTTTGAATAAACGTGGCATCGATGACATTCTCGTTGTTGACCGGCTGGCTTCCGACCAGAGGTGGAAGAACCTTATCAACCTGCGATTTGCTGATTACCTGGACAAAGATGAATTTCTCGAAATGGTGGCTGAAGACGTTTTACCTTTCTCCACTGAGGCCGTCTTTCACCTTGGTGCCTGCTCTTCGACGACCGAGACAGATGCGTCTTTTCTTATGGAGAACAACTTCGAATACACTCGGCAACTGGCCCAGTGGACAACCGAAGAAAACATCAGGTTCATTTACGCCTCCAGCGCAGCCACCTACGGCGACGGAGAAAACGGGTTTGCTGACGACGAAGAAAAGCTCGAAACACTCAAGCCCCTTAATCCTTACGGCTATTCAAAGCAGTTGTTTGACCTGTGGGCGAAGCGCAATGGCCTGCTTGGAAAAATCGTTGGCCTGAAATACTTCAACGTCTTTGGCCCCAACGAATATCACAAGGCCGATATGCGCAGTTTCGTTCTTAAGGCCTTCGAGCAGATAAACACAACCGGCAAGGTGCGCCTCTTCAAATCGCACAGACCCGATTACAAAGACGGCGAGCAGAAACGCGACTTCCTATATGTCAAAGATGCGGTCGATATGACGCTTTTCTTTTACGATAATCCTGATACATCCGGCATATACAATCTCGGGGCGGGTGTTGCCCGTTCCTGGAATGATTTGGCAAAGGCCGTATTTGCTGCAATGGGCAAAAAACCTAACATCGAATACATCGATATGCCCGACTCCGTCCGTAATCAATACCAGTATTTCACCGAGGCCGACATCACCAAACTCCGCGACATCGGCTACGAAAAACAAATCACCTCTCTTGAGGAATCTGTCAGGGATTATGTTACGCAATACCTTGAGCAGAACGCATATCTGAGCGGGACGTAAATTATATGCCATTTACGCTGTGTTTTGGCATTGTGAGTTGGCTGGCGTTGCGATTTAGAACGGATTCTGGTAGAATGTAAGAAATAATTGGCAGTTATATCTGCTTGAAAATGGGATGATAAAATGGCCGTGCTGAAGCTGACCAAACACGATGAACAGAGAGAAATAGAGTTTGAGCTGGATTATCTTTTGTCCCTGACTACCAAACAACGTTTCGAGATGATGTTCGAAAAATCCCGCCAGATGGTTTCTTTATTGAGAAGAAATGGACGTCGAAGAACTACTAAAATTGTTAAAAGAAAATAAGGTGCGGTTCGTTATCATTGGAGCAACCGCTTTTCCTGTCTATGGTTATTCACGCACAACCTTAGATATTGATATTTTCATTGAGCCCATGCCGTTGAATGCCCAAAAGACATTGCGTGCGCTTTCGGATTTCGGGTATGACCTGACAGATATCAGTGTTGATGACCTTCTCACAAAGAAGGTTTTAATACGTCAGTATATTGTAGAGACGGACATTCACCCATTTGTTACAGGAACCACCTTTGAATCTGTTTGGGCCCATAAGGTAAAAGGCAAGCTGGGCGATACGTTTGTGTGGTTTGCTTCTCTGGATGACTTGATAAAAATGAAAAAAGCGGCTGGGCGAGCCAAAGACCTTGAAGACCTCAAATATCTCCTCAAGCTTAAACACAAATTATCGATGTCTTCACGGAATATACGCCGAAGGAAGCTGTGATAATAAGTATCATTCCTTTTTTTGAATAGGTCGGAATGCCGGTTACACCGTTTCATTTCGGACCGAGCGCTTTGATTGGTCTGCCGTTAAAGCGGTGGATTGATATACCTGTTTTTGTTTTGGCCAACGTAGTGGTTGATTTTGAGCCATTGGCGGTGATGGTTTTCCAGCTCAATTATCCGCTACATGGCTATTTTCACACGCTGCTCATCGGCGGGGTATTGGGATTATTGTGGGGACTCGCGGCATATCCTTTCAGGCCGGTTTGGCGGTTTCTTATGGAGCTTGTTGGTTTGTCCTATCAGCCGACGTTGCCCAAAATGATGATTTCAGGCATGTTCGGTGTCTGGCTGCATGTTCTTATCGATTCGGTACACTATAATAGTATGAATCCTTTTTTTCCCGTAACAGGCAATCCGTTTTATGAAATCATTAGCTATTCTACGGTTTTTTCCGTGTGCGAAATATCCATGATTGCGGCGTTGGTGATTTATGTGTTTCTGGCCCTTCACAATATGGGAAAGCTGGGCGAAAAATAAGGCAAGGAGGTAAAAAATGAATCGTCTTACGAAATATTTTCTGAGGGGTTTGCTTGTTTTTGTTCCCGCGGCGTTAACTATTTTTGCTTTTATATGGGTCTTTAGAAAATTGGACTCGGGTTTGGGCCATTTTCTTGGGATATCGATTCCCGGCCTTGGTATTATCGTGACAATCGCGGTGATATTTATCGTCGGCTTTGTGGCGTCGAGCTTTCTGGGTAAAAAATTATTTGGCCTTGTCGAAAGCGCATTCACCAAAACCCCCTTAGTTAAAATGATTTACTCATCGGTCAAGGACCTCGTCGGGGCTTTTGCCGGCGACAAGAAGAAATTCGATAAGCCGGTGGTGGTTGAGCTTGTGCCCGGCGGGGCAAAGGCGATTGGCTTTGTTACCAGGGAGTCGCTTGAGTTTCTCGGTCTGCCGGGACAAATGGCCGTGTATTTGCCGCAGTCATACAATTTCGCCGGCGAAGTTCTGATATTTCCGTCGGCACAGGTCAAACCCCTGAAAATCAACAGTTCGGAGGCGATGCTGTTCATCGTATCAGGGGGCGTTTCAGGTGGAGATCAATCTTAAAGGGTCTAATCGTTGCAAATCCTCTCAGGCAGGCGTATAATCGCCCCGGCTTGAATTTATTGATTTTTGTGAGGATTTTTTGCGATGCAGATTCTGGAACAGTTGAAATTGCTCAAACGCGGCACGGTGGAGGTTTTCACCGAGGCCGAGTTGGCTGAAAAACTTACTAATGCCGCCAAAGACAAACGCCAGCTTCGCATAAAGCTCGGCCTTGACCCCACAAGCCCTGATATTCACCTGGGCCATACCGTTGTGCTTCGCAAGATGCGCCAGTTCCAGGACCTCGGCCACAAAGCCGTTTTGATTATCGGCGACTACACCGCACGCATTGGCGACCCAACGGGACAGAATGCAACCCGCCCAATGTTATCGCCTGAGCAAATCGATAAAAACGCAAAGACATATTTCGACCAGGCGGGTAAAATTCTCGATACCTCATCCGACAAACTCGAAGTCCGGCATAATTCCGAATGGCTCGCATCCCTTCATCTTGCCGACGTAATTAAACTTGCGGGCAATATGACCGTTGCGCGAATGCTTGAACGCGATACATTTGAGATTCGTTATAAGAAGGGTGATGCGATAGGAGTCCATGAATTTTTGTATCCGCTTATGCAGGGCTACGATTCGGTTGCCATAAAAAGCGACGTCGAATTAGGCGGCACTGACCAGACCTTCAACAATCTCGTCGGCAGAGACCTTCAGCGGGTCAATAACCAGCCCCCGCAGATTGTTATTACCTGTCCCATTCTCGTCGGCTTAGACGGCAAAGAAAAAATGAGCAAATCGAAGGGCAACTACATAGGCGTTACAGACCAGCCCAACGATATGTTCGGCAAAGTTATGAGCATCTCCGACGATATGATGGCAAATTACTTTACGCTGCTTACTGATTTGCCCGCCGAAAAAATCGCCGAACTGACCAATTCGCAGAAAACGCATCCCAAAGAGGCAAAGGTTCTGCTGGCAAAGATGATTATCTCGCAGTTTTATGATGCCACAGCCGCCGATTCTGCTGCGGAGCAATTTGAGAAGGTCTTCTCGCAAAAGCAACTGCCAGATGAAATGCCGGAGTTCGAATTGTCCGCTGAGCCGATTTCAGTAAAGCAACTGCTCATCAATTGTAAACTTGTTGAATCGGGCGGCGATGCCAAGCGCATGTGCGCGCAATCAGCCGTTACTATTGATGGTCAGAAAGTTACCGACCCCAATGCTCAAATCACTCCCGCAAACGGGATGACAATACAGGTTGGCAAACGCAAATTCGCTAAAATTAAAGTGAATTAAACTTCGGCGAAATGAAAACATCGAGGTTTGGTCAAAAGATAAAACGCAGGTCGGGAATCAGCCAGTTGATGGTTGATATGGGCGAGGGGCTAAAGGCCGGCGTTGATGTCCTGATGCTCGGAGGAGGTAATCCATCGCATATACCTGAGGTGGACGAGGTCTTTCACCGGATAATGAGCGAGCTTCTTGAGAAAAAAGGAGCGTTCGAGCGGGCGGTCGGTGATTATGACCCGCCGCAGGGCAACAAGGAATTTATCGAAGCTATCTGTGAATTGCTGCGAGCCGAGTGCGGGTGGAATCTCAAGCCGGGCAATATTGCTCTTACGGCCGGCAGTCAGTCGGCGTTTTTCATACTCTTCAATATCTTCGCAGGCGAGTTTGAGGATGGCTCAAAAAAGAAGATTTTGCTGCCGCTTGCCCCCGAATATACCGGCTACAGTGACGTTGGTTTTACCGAAGGATTGTTTACTGCGAATAAACCAGATATAGAACACATCGACGGCCACATCTTCAAATATCATGTGGATTTTGACCGGCTTAATGTGGGCGAGGATATCGGGGCTATTTGCATCTCAAGGCCTACCAACCCTACGGCAAATGTCCTGACCGATGCCGAGGTCGCCAAACTCGATTCGCTTGCGCGAGCCAAGGGTATCCCGCTGATAATCGACAACGCATACGGCTCGCCTTTCCCGAATATAATCTTCACCGAGGCAAGACCCCTCTGGAATGAGAATACGATTGTCTGTATGAGCTTGTCGAAGTTCGGATTACCTGCGACGCGGACGGGTATCGTCATCGCCAGAGAAGAAATTATCGAAATGGTCTCGGAAATGAACGCAGTGATGAGCTTGAGCACGGCCAGTTTAGGTGCTGTGATTGGGACCGAGCTTGTGCGAACGGGCGAGCTTGTTCGACTAAGTAAAGAAGTCATAAGATCCTATTATCAGAATAAGGCAAAATGGGCGGTTCAGCGGCTTTGCGAGTTGCTCGACGGGATTGATTTTCATATTCACAAGCCGGAAGGGGCGTTTTTTTTATGGCTCTGGTTGCCTGCCTTGAAAGTTACCGATGCTGAATTGTATCGGCGATTGAAAAAACGCGGTGTTCTTATTGTCCCCGGCCATTACTTTTTCCCCGGTCTCGATGACGATTGGGAGCACAAGCAACAGTGCATTCGCATAAGCTATGCTCAGGATATTAACAAAGTTGCAGCCGGTCTGAAAATTATTGCCGAAGAAGTCAGAAGTGCCTGCAATTCGGCTTAAAGTCGGTTAAATGGCTTGCCAAGGTGCAGTTCGCCGCGAAAATATACGCAAGAAAAAGGTCCGGTTTCGACCCTTACGGGCTTTGCCGTGACAGTCTTCATTAGCCGACAAACGGCGAACAAAGAATGGAGACGAAGGGAATCGAACCCTCATTCCCGCGATGCGACCGCGGTGTGCTCCCGTTACACCACGTCCCCAATACTGCTATGCTAAAACTGCCACTTATCGCGGCAGACAATACTCTTCATCGGCTCCCTTGTGGTTTGCCTGCTGCCGTCAGCGGGATAACCAAGGGCCATCAACTCAATTATAGCAACATCTTCCGGGATTTCCAGAACCTGTCTTACTTTTTCGGCATCAAATGAGCCAATCCAGCAGGTCGCCAGGCCAAGCTCCGTTGCCATAAGGGCGATATGTTCCAGTGCTATTGACACATCAATCGGGGCAATCTGCTGGCCGCACTTCATTGTCTCATCGCAAACGCTGCAGGCCGTGATAATCGCGCCGGCCTGCCCAAAAGCATCCTGATGATTCGTACAGCCGGCAACCTGCTGCTTAATTTTTTTATCCGTTACGACTACGAATCGCCAATCCTGCAGGTTTTTGGCCGATGGGGCCTGCCTGGCCGCCTCAAAAATCAAGTCGAGCTTTTCCTGCTCTACAGGCTTATCCAGATAAGCCCTGCATGAATATCTTTTTTGAATAACCTCAATAACTTTCATCGGTTCACCTCAAATCGTTTTTTACAATCCCGCCTACTATTAATTGCGCGGATATAATAAGCAATTAAAAATATTGACGCAAGGGCTAAAAACCTGCAAGATTAATCTACACTCGGCTACTTCAAGGAGTAAAAGATTTATGCAAAACGAAAAAAAGAAGTGCTCATCGGGAGCAGATAAGATTTCCCGCCGTGGATTTTTAACTCGTGCCGCCGGCACAGCGGTCGGCTTTACAATCCTGCCGCGTTACGTTCTTGGGAATTCCGGCTTCACCGCACCATCTGAAAAGCTCAATGTTGCCATTATTGGCGCGGGCGGTCAGGGTATTAATGATATGAGGGCGCTTCTCGATTGCCCGGATGTGCAGATAGTTGCGGTTTGCGACGTATCGGAAAGGACCGAATCCATACTGGACCGCGAAGTTACAGGTCGGTTGCCCGCTATGAGAATTGTTAACCAGCACAACTCCGCCAAAGGTCAGACCAAAGAATCCGGTCAATGCACCGGCTTTTCGGATTTTCGCGTAATGTTCGAAAAGCAAAAGAATATCGACGCGGTGTTGATTGCCACGCCAGACCACAACCACGCAATCGCGACGATGTGGGCCATCAAAAATAAAAAGCATGTCTATTGTGAAAAACCGCTGACTCACAGTATTTTCGAGGCAAGAAAGATAACAGAAGCCGCACGCGAAGCGGGTATTGTCACTCAGATGGGCAATCAGGGGCATTCAGGCGAAGGAATTCGCCTGACGGTTGAATGGATTCGCGACGGCGCTATCGGTGAAGTCCGGGAAGTCCACGCGTGGAGCAACCATCAGGGCAGGCGACCCAATACCCCCGCAACAAGGCCGACTGATACCCCCCCGATACCGAGGGGCCTTGACTGGGATTTGTGGCTGGGACCAAGACCAAAAAGGCCTTATCATCACGTGTATCACCCGGCCTTTTGGCGGGCATGGTGGGATTTCGGCAACAGCACAATCGGCGATATGGCCTGCCATAATCTCGACCCGGCCTTCTGGGCGCTGGATTTGGGTCATCCCGAAAACGTCGAGGCAAGCTCGTCTAATTTTAACGACGAAACGGCCCCGGTGGCAGCGATTTATTATTATCAGTTCCCTGCCCGCGGGAAATTGCCCCCCGTAAAGGTTACCTGGTACTCAAGCGGAATATTACCCCGGAAACCCGAAGAGCTGGAAGAAGAACGTCTGCTAACGGGAGGCGGCAATGGTATATTATTCATAGGCGACAAAGGCAAGATTATGTGTGATGGATGGGGAGGCACGCCGCAGATAATACCACATTCAAAAATGAAAGAATATAAACAGCCGGAAAAGACAATACAGCGTGTCGGCGGCGACCATTTTAGAAACTGGATAGACGCCTGCAAAAAAGGCACGAAGGCCTGCTCAGATTTTTCTTACAGCGGCCCAATGACCGAGACGGTCCTGCTGGGCAACGTCGCGCTGCGAACAGGCAAAAAAATCTACTGGGACGCCAAAAATATGGCGGCGACCAACGCGCCTGAAGCCGAGCAGTTTATTCATCCGGCTTATCATAACGGTTGGACATTGTAGAAGATTTCAGTATAATGATTGACTTTGCGGGTTGTTGTAATCTCGCAAGAACGCCGGGGCGGTTAGCTCAGCTGGCTAGAGCGCATGCCTTACACGCATGATGTCACAGGTTCAAATCCTGTACCGCCCAGTTTTAGTTCGCCGACAAGCGATGAGCTGCGCCTTGGCAAGCCGTTCAGGGATTTCGATAAGGCAGCGTAGAGAATGCGGCTTGGTTTGGTTCTGCGGCCCTGCGTTTCAAAATTTCCCTGTGAGCGGCGAAAACGTTCATAGAGTGTTCGATAGTCAGGTCTTTTTCCCTCTGGGCGATATCCCAGTGCCATCTGGCGAAGGCCTTTGTCTGCTTATCAAGCTCGTTGGCGTCCATAAAATCGCCGCATTCGGTCTTTTGCTGTTCAAAATCCGCCAGCGATTTGGCGAAAAAATCTTTTTCCCTTCGCAGGTCCTCCAGTTGCTGGCTTGTTCTGCTGAGGTTCTCAATGGCGATATCAAATCGGGAAACGGGCGGAGGATTGCTCGGCGTGTTGCAGCCGGTGATTATAAGCAGGTATAGAATGATAGCTGTCTTTTTCATTATTAAATCTCACCTGTATTTGTATGGTATTCCAGTCACATCATATATTTTTGTAGTCCTGAATCAAGCCCAAACAGTGGTGTTTGACGGTTCCTGTTTCATCAGGTATAATTCCCCGCAGTACTAACATTTACACACAATAATTTACGTTTGGAAGGCGTATTGAGTTATGATTAAAAACACGGTTGTTGACGTTTTTAGGCCCGATGAGAAGGTTTCCGCGATTCTATATGATGCGATTGTCGTTATTTGCGGGTCGCTGATACTTTGTCTCAGCGCGCAGGTGAAAGTGTATCTTCCGATTAGTCCGGTCCCGATTACCGGCCAGACCTTCGCTGTTTTGATGCTGGCTGCGCTGCTCGGTTCCCGGCTGGGCGTTCTGGCGATTATTGCGTATCTTATGGAAGGAGTTGCGGGTCTTCCTGTCTTTGTCGGCGGGATTGGCCTGTCGGCTTTGATTGGTCCGACGGGCGGTTATCTTATGGGCTTTGTTGCTGTGGCTTATGTGGTCGGCAAATTAGCCGAAATGGGCTGGGACAGGCGGGTCAGCACGACCATACTCGCGATGCTCGCGGGCGAATTCGTGTTATACACATTCGGAGTATGCTGGCTTGCGGTAATGACAAATATCAGGACAGCGTTGGTAATCGGTCTGTATCCTTTTATTGTTGGTGATATTCTGAAAACAGCTCTTGCAGCGGCTGTTTTGCCGGCCGGCTGGAAACTGCTGGATTATCTGAAAACAAAAAACGCACAATAACGGGCGGGAAAAGATAAATCGACTACTTTGCCCCTGCGTCGGAGTTTTGGCGATACAGGGTATCCAGCTGGTTTTTGCTTTCGTTCAAACTGTTTTGGATGCTTTCTATTTCGACTCTGGACAGGGACATCTGTCCCTGAATGGCGTCGAGGTTTTGCTTTGTTTTGTTCAGGTCGCCCTGGATTTTTCCTATATCGGTTCTTGACGCTGCGATGCGGTTCTGGATGCGGGCGAATTCCGCTTTTGTCCCGACAAGCTGTTCCTGCATACCTTTTAAACTTCGGTTTTCGCTGGTCAGCTCGTTATATCTTTTCTGAATGTTCGTATATTCTGCGTTGAGGTTATCTAACTTTATTTTGGTGTCCATATAGAGCCAGAAGACACTGGTTACGATGATGATAAACCCGACAGTCAGGCCCGCCGTAAACAAGTTCGATGCGGTTGTCACGCGAGGTTTGATGGTTTTGGCCGCGGCTTCCGTGAAGTCATTAGTTTCAAATTCGCTCAACTGCTCGGCGGAGACATCCACGACAAATTTTTGCCCCTTGAATTTTCTTATCTGGATGACTCCGAGCTGACCCTGCTGTTCGAGTATGTCGGGGGAAATTCCCTCCCGTGCGGCGTACTCATGCAGTGGGATGAGATTCCGCTTGAAATGCGAAGACGATTCGGCTTTTTGGACGGCTGTATCGCCTCCAGCTATCTCTTCATTCGACTTTGAACGCGAATTTGACTGGTTATTATCCATTCTTTCCCCGGCTTACAGCATGTGGCTATGCAAGCAATGATAATCTACCAGCGACGAATGAATAATGCCAGAAAAATCGTCCTGGCAAACATGCGACGTGCGGATTATTTACTTTACGCTCAAATAACGATGGTTTTGCGGCTGAAAGCTTATTTTTTATCAGACTTGTCCGCCGGGGCGGAACCGCCGTTTTGCAAGTCATCAAGCGTTTCGAGGACCAATGGCAGATGCACATAACCGGGGCCGCCCGCCATTACTACCGCCACTGAGGCAGCTTCGAGAATCTGTTGCCTGGTCGCGCCGTGGTCGAGGCATTTTTGAACGTGTGAACGTATGCAGGGTGGGCAGTGCATCGCTACGCCTATGCCCAATGCGATTAATTCCTTTTCCTTTATGCCCAATGCGCCGTCTTTCATTACTTTTTGAAACAGTCCGCCGAAGCCCTGTATTGTGTCCGGAATTTCGGTCTTCAACTGGTCTATGCTTTTTTTGGCATTTGCGAAATATTCTTCTGTCTTATTCATATTAAACCTCGTTGAAGTTATATTTACATTTTCTTAAACGCCTCGCCAAGCGACTCAACAACATCAGTGGCGATTAAGCTTATTTGGCCGAATTTCTTCGCGGCAATGTCACCGGATAATCCGTGAACGTAAACGCCAAGTGTCGCCGCATCAAAATTACTTAAACCCTGGCCAGCCAGTGCCGTGATTATACCTGTCAGGACATCGCCGGTTCCGCCTGTGGCCATACCGGGATTGCCCGTTTTATTCACATATAATTTTTGACCATCGGTAACGACAGTGTTTTTCCCTTTAAGTACGACGGTTGTTTTGGTTTTGTTTGCCATTTGTGTTGCCTGGATTTTTCTGTTTGCGGGCAGGGGGGTTCTGAAAAGTCCCGCCCAGAGCCGTTTCATTTCACCCGGATGAGGCGTCAAAATAATGTCTGCTTTGTTTTTACTCGGCCAATCATTTACTTTGCTCAGGTTATTAAGCCCGTCGGCATCGATAATCAGACGCAATCCTTTTTGCTCCAACAGCCGTTCAAGCACCGAGGACACGCCCTGTGTAATACCAAGCCCCGGGCCAAAGGCGATGCAGTCATTATCGGGAATCAGATTAAGTATTATATTAGCGGCACTCGCGGCAATTCTGCCCGCACTGTCTTCCGGCAGGGGGATGGTTGTGAATGATGGCTCTATCGACGCGACAATCGGCAGGATGCTTTTAGGTGTTGCTACCCGCACGAGTCCGGCACCTGCCCGCAATGCAGCTCTTCCCGCAAGGGCCGCTGCTCCGCTCATACCGATACTGCCTGCGATAATGCAAACCTTGCCGAAATCGCCTTTGTGCGCATCCGCCGCCCGTGGTTTTAGCCGGGGAATCTTTGTTGTTGTCCGCATAATCGCCTCAGTGTGTTTTCTCATCAATTTTTTTGTTTATAAGTGTTGCGGTTACAGCCGCGGAAAAGCCATTATCGATATTTACGACCGTAACGCCAGATGAGCAGCTATTGAGCATCGTCAAAAGGGCGGAAAGCCCCTCGAAACTCGCGCCATATCCTACGCTTGTGGGTACAGCGATTACGGGGCAGCTCACAAGTCCGCCCACAACGCTTGCCAAAGCGCCTTCCATTCCCGCAACCACGATTATGACGTTGGCTTTTTGCAATTCGGGAACGTGGCTGAGCAATCGGTGCAGGCCCGCAACACCCACGTCGCAAATAATCTCCGTTCGCTGGCCCATAATCTCCGCGGTAACCTTGGCCTCAGAAGCGACGGGCAAATCTGCGGTGCCCGCGGTTACTATCGGCAGGACCGATTTCGATGGCGTAAGCTGCTTTTGTTCGAGAACTATTGCTCTCGCTGCCTTTTCATATCGGGCGAGGGGAAATTGACCCGTCCGGGCGATTGCTTCAAAAACATCTTCCCCGGCCCTTGTGGCCAAGACGTTGTTACCCTTAGCCGCAAGCGCCGTGAAAATCTTGATTATCTGTTCGTTTGTCTTGCCGGGGCAATAAATCACCTCGGGAAATCCCTGGCGGATATGACGATGGTGGTCAACGCGGGCAAAACCGAGGTCCTCGTAAGGCAAATGGCGAAGCTTTTCGACCGCCTCATCGATTGTGACCACGCCGTTTTTCACTTCTTGCAGCAACTGTTTTAATTGTTCCGGCTGAATAGGACGACATCCTTTTTACTGTAATATTGTTCCGCTCACAGTTTTTTACACTTTACGCGACTGATTAATACAAGTTATCTTAATCGCCTCCGCTTTTAACGGTCTGGCGGATGTAATTTTAACCTTTTTTGTCTCGCCGGGCAATAAATCGAAAAAGTTATCTTCAGGCGTGGCATTTTCCGGCAGCGTGAAATGCACTGCATGAGCATACCCATCTGCGGATACCTTTGCTATGTATTCGTTCTGTCTGCCTTTTGTCGTGGTCCAGGACAAACCGGGATCAGCAGTTTTTAGCCGGCGGAAATCAACAGTCCGCAGGATAGCCGGCTCTATATTCGGATTGTTCAGGCAGCGGACAATCCACAGCCCGTTCGCGGGGTCGTGTTGACCTTTGGCGAATACGCAGCACTCGGTTCGCTCCAGCGAAACCGCTTCTGCCTTGAATCTTTTCAGTTCACTTCGTGTCCCATCCAGGGCTACGTATCCGCATTCAAGTTCGAGCTTGTTGTTCTTGGGCGTATCGTTGGCGGCAATGACGCGAATCTTGTTGCCGTTTGCGCGCATTATCAGGCGAATCGGTGCAAAAGCCCTGCGTACAAAATACCAGGAGGGCTTGCTCCGCAGATAGTAGTCGATAATTGTCCAGCCGACCTCGCCCCAGCAATCCTCGAACATCCAGAAAAGCGAGCCGTGGCAGTTGGCTCTTAGCCGCATCGATTCGAGCGAATATTGATACATCAGTCCCTGAACAAGGCCGCTGTACAAAAGGTATCTGTCGATAGTCAGTTTCTCCGGGTCAGCGTAGTGCTTGCGGATACCCGCTGCCACAGTATTTTGCTCAAAGACGTTAGTATGCTGCTGCCAGACCTCGCTTTTCGGGTCAAGCGGCGAACCGTCGAGATACCTGCTTGTCGAATCTTTCCCACAGGCGCCGATGTATCCGTATTCTGATACAAAAAGCGACTCACACTTGTCGTATTCCTCGGGCGTGATACGTTTTTCCATTACAGGGTTCATCATACACTCATGCCAGCGGTGGTGGTCGCCGACGTTTTCAGCGTTTGGAGCGTCGCCGCCGTAAGGTGAGCTGTTCCAGTATGGTATTTGAGGGCAGTTGCGTCTGACGATTGAGGGTAGAAGATAGTTATATAAATATGCGCCCGCCTTTGTTTTTTCATTCCACCAGATTTGAAAGCCCCAATGGTTTTCGTTGCAGCCGGACCAAAGCATAACCGATGCGTAACTTGAAAGACGCCTTGTCTGAAAATCGGCTTCTTTCTCAATTTCGGCCCTGAAATCCTCGCGGTGGTCAGGATAAGGCCCGCAGGCAAACATAAAATCATGCCACAGCATAATCCCATGTCTGTCGCAGGCGTGGTAGAAGGCATCGCGTTCATACCAGCCGCCGCCCCAGACGCGAAGCATATTGAAATTAGCGCTAACGGCCTGACGTATAAGCTCTTCGTAACGTTCGTCGGTAACACGGGCATAAATCGCGTCGGCTGGAATCCAGTTAGCTCCTTTGCAAAAGACCTTTTTGCCGTTGACTATCAGCGCAAACTTGTCCCTGGTATCAAGCTCGACAAATCTTATGCCGTAATCAAATGCAGAAAAATCCATCGACTTTTTGCCTGTCTGGAGTTTGGCCTCTACTTTATACAAATGCTGCTCGCCGAGTCCGTTTGGCCACCATAGTTTCGGCTTATCTATCGGTATCTTAAGCTCGATGAAATTTAAGCCGGAACGAAGCAATGATTCGCTTGACGTTTTAAATTTATGACCGTCACTGTCGGTCAAAACGAGTTCGATTTTGCCCTGCCCGCTTTTATAATAATGCAGCCAGTCAACAACAACGGTGGCGCGGAGAATAACCTTTTTATCTCCGTGCCGAAGCGGCTGAAGCCGCACTTCGCGTATGCAGGCGGTGCTTATCGCCCTTATTTTCACATCGCCCGCGATTGCGGTTGTTGCGACTCGCGGACTCCAGTCCCAGCCGAAAGAATATTGGGGTTTTCGCACAAATACGCGCCGTGGTTCGCCACGTTCCGGATGACCGTGAGTAATTTCGGTTAAAGCGAGTACGCCATCGGTTGAACGCAGGTCTTCTTCGCTGATACTTTCAACACCTGTGGTCAGCCGGACAAGAAGCACATTGTTGGCCGGTTTAAGGTAACGCTTGACGTTAGCGATGAATGGGCGAAAGGTGTTTCGGTGCGAACCGATATGGCTGCCGTTGAGAAATAATTCTGCGTTAGAATCGAGACCGTTCAGCTCAAGCTCTATAATGTCGGCGTTGGGCCAGCTTTTTGGAACGGAAAAGCTTCTTTTGAACCACCAGGAGCGATGTTCGGTCCATGTGCAATCGAAGAAATTCAGGCCGAGCAGCGGCTCTTTGATTTTACCCGCGGCAACAAGGCCCTGATGTATGTCTCCGGGGACGGGCTGGCTTATCCAGTTGTCGGTTGATTCGCTTAGTTTGCCGGCATCCGCAAGATTAAAATTGAGAATTTCGTCGCGGAGCTGCCATTTGCCGTTGAGAGATAATTCCTTAAACAGAGCCATATATCCATCTCATTTATAGATAGCTGGTGTGTAACACGATTATCCGGTCGCTTTTGGTTCGAGTGTGAGGTCCGCGAACAGACCCGCTTTGTATTTATGATACGCAAGCGAAGCTACCATAACTGCGTTATCCGTGCAATATGCTTTCGGGGCTACCAGCAGTTTTTTCGCAGGTGTATATGATTCGCACATCTTCGCGAGAGCGGCCCGCAGAGTGCTGTTTGCCGCGACGCCTCCGCCCAGTAAAACGGTCTTTGCCTTTACGCTGTCGATTGCTCTTTGGGTTTTTTCTATCAGCACGTCGATTACAGCCGACTGAAACGATGCCGCGATATCGGCTATTTCCTGTTTGCTCATCGTATCGACTTTGGATTGTCCCTTCATTTCCTGTCCCCGGCAGTGATAAAGCACCGCCGTTTTCAGGCCGCTGAATGAAAAATCAAGCGAATCGGTGCCAAGCATCGAACGCGGGAAATCTATCGCGCATGGGTTGCCCGTTTTTGCCGCATTTTCAATCGATGGGCCGCCCGGGTAGGGCAGTTTCAAAATTGTGGCGACTTTGTCAAATGCCTCGCCTGCCGCGTCGTCGATGCATCGGCCAATCAATTTCAATTCGAGTGGCGATTCGCAGTCGTAAAGGCAGGTGTGCCCGCCCGATACAATCAGCGCAATTGCAGGCAACTGCAAATTCTGCTCGGCTATCATCGCTGACTGCAAATGTGCGTGCAGATGATTGACCGCTATCAATGGTTTATTCCAGGCCATGCTCAATGTCTTTGCCGCTGTTACGCCCACAACCAGCGCGACCGCCAGTCCCGGCTGGTTTGCGACCGCGATTGCGCTGATATCATCTTGGGTGACATTGGCTGTTTTGAGGGCTTCGGTTATCACGGGGTAGATATTCTCGATATGGGCGCGAGAGGCGATTTCGGGAACGACCCCGCCGTATTTTTCGTGCAGTTTTGCCTGTGAGGTTACGATTGATGACTTGACGGTTTTGCCGTCCGCTACAACCGCCGCCGCCGTCTCATCGCAGCTCGTCTCGATACCCAGGATGTTAATTGGTTTATCAGTCATTAAAAGGATATTAGCCCAATAGCGGGGGGCTGTCAACGCGGCCGGGCGAGCAGGAGGATTTGTTTGCAGACGCTTTTGCAGACGTGCAGCAGCGAAAACCGAATTGGAATCGGCTCAGCCGGCACAAAATCGGTGCAGACGGTTTTCGGAAACGGGTCGCCCGCAATTTCGATATCACCAAAATTTGCACAGCCAAAGCCGATTTGCTTTGCGGTTCTTACGATTGGCAGATTGTTACAGTCGAGATTTATCAGTTTGCTGCATACCATTTCACAGGCAATCGGCTCCGTACCGCCGATTAGCCAGCCAAGAGGTCTTGCCCTGCCGCTGATTGGCCCCGGGCCGTCCATTGCGATAACGCCGTCGATAATAGTCAGGGCGGGGTTTAGTAATTTATATATTTCGATGAGTAGCTTGCAGAATTTCTTTTCATTGCCGCCTTTCGCGAAATGCCAGTACGCCTTCCACTTGCCGCTTACACAGCCGAACATATTCTTTACCGCGAACGTCGCCACAAGCTGCTGATGCGCTTTGAATTTCGGCAGGTTGATAATTTTATCTGCGTCCAGCGCTGCCGAGCTTATACCTACATCGACCCCGGCTATTCTGTGTTTTACCGGCTTATCTAACTGCCTGACGGGGACACCCAGTTTTCTCAGCGGCTCATCGAGCCCCAGCACATTGACGCATTTGAAGACATCACCCCACGCGGGCGAATCGCCCACAAAGGGCTTTGCGCCGAAATCCTTAAGTATCCTGGCGGTTTCGATGATGACCGCAGGGTCGGTTTGCGTGGCGCAATGACGGGGTTTAGGAGCGATGAAATTGGGCTTTAAGAGAACGCTGTCACCTCGTTTGACGAATCGCTCAATACCGCCGAGCAATGCGAATTGTCTGGCGATGGCTTCAGCCACGACAGATTCTTTGTATTCGGTGCAGTGTGTCAGCGCTACTATCGGTTTAGTCGGCATGTTTAAAAAATTGATACGCAGACCAGCAGGAAAACTCTTATGGCCGGCTTAGGCCCGGGTTTAGTAAAGAATCGGTCCGCCGCGGTTATTTCATCCGCCTTGTATTCACGCGGACATAACATAACAAAATCACCCGGCTTCATAATAGCGGATATACCCGCCGAATTAATTCGTAAGTCATTTTCCCTGATTCGTTCCGCCAGTGCCGGCGCGACGCCGTCGGTCGAGGCCAGAATTGCCGGCATCACCCGAACGCTCGCCAGTTGCGGCGTGTCTGTTCCGGGAGAAATAGAACCGACGGTGATTTGCCTTGCGGAAACCTGAAGCCCGACGATTCCAGGCCCGACCTCGGCGTTCTTGACGGTTCCCTGGCGGTCGATATAGGGGATGATTATCTTGTGCGGTATCCTGGTTATACGAAGCATTTCGGGCTGGTTATCCGACATTAACAGCGAGGTAGTGGGCAGTTTTGTTGCGTTTGCGGATTTTAACATCTCGCTTACTTTATTAAACGCGGCGAATTTACCCGTAGCGGCTCGCAATCCGTTTGCCGCGAAACTATTGGAGTCGTTGTATCGCAGTGAACCTGGGTCCAGCATTCGCCAGATACCGTCCATAGATGCGATGTTCTCCGCAGGCAGTTCATAACTTATGACTTCGATATTGGTAGTATGCAGAACTTTTGGCTGGATACGCTTGCCGGTCGGCGCCAAGTCGCCTATTTTAATGCCTTTAGTATCCGCCTTCTTCTGAGTGTCGGCACAACCCGCCGGCAGCATAATCGCCGAGCAGACAAACAAGATTTTGAGCAGACGAATCATAACTATAGGTTAGTCGGTCAGGAAATAACTGTCAATCGAAAGGAACCGGGCGTTATTTTCCCGCGAATCGCCGAATCCTGTCAAAAAAAGGTGTTCGTTTTTGCTCTACGCATTCGGCGGCGTAAAGGTACATAGCAGCCGACCAGCTTTGCCAGTCCTCGCCGTGAAGAACACCGTCCTGTGCCTTTATCCATTCGTTGAATCCGAACTGTGGCACGGCCATCTTGGCCGTGTTTCCACGGGCTGGAAGCCCGTGCCACGGCTTCACAAGTTCTGTTAACGCAAGCAGTTTTTCTTCAGCAAGCTCGTGTTTGCCCGCGGCCACAAGCGCAGCAACATAAAACCCGCACACAAAAGGCCAAATTCCCCCGTTGTGGTAATCTCCCGGCTTGTTGTATTTCGCGTATCTTGGAACCCAGTCGGGGTCTTCGGGCCTGATGTATGGGAAAAAATTCGGCGGCAGATTCACAGCCAGCTCACCATTTTTTCTCATTGACCGGCATTCCGCCTCGACCCACGATATAATTCTGCGCGCCCTGGAAGTTGATGCCAGCCCCGTAAGAATCGCAATACTGTTGCCTAACAGGTCAAAGCGTTCGCTCCTGTAAACCTTGTAAGCCCACATCGCATAATACGGCTTGTTCGGCAGGACAAGCCCCTCGTGTATGTGCCTGTTTTGCCTGTCGCCTCTGACAAAAAATCGCCCCATCTGCTCTTTGAGTTCCGCTGCCCGCCGGTGCTGGCCGAACAAATGCAGATAGGCATATACGAGGGTGTTCACATACAGACCATACCCCAGAACCCATTGCTCATCACGCCAGTCGCTTGTCGGCAGTTGAGCGACGAGAACGCGATTAGTGGGGCTTTGATGTTCCATCCAAACAATCGCTTTCCTGACTGTCCGCTCAAGAAAACCTTTTTTGCCCGTTACCTGCCTGAACAGGGCGACGGCTACCAAAAACAGTGGGGTACAGTCGCTTGAGCCGCGGTCTTCACGGTCGTGAACCAATGACGGGATGTGTCCCTGCGGACTTTGATTGTGGGAGATGGTTTCGAGGGTTTTTTGCAGGGACTTGATTAGCTCGGCATTTCCTGTCAACAGGATACCCAGCGACGATATCATCAGGTCGCGTGTGTATGGTTCCGGATAGCCCCACCCGGCTGTTCGGGGGAGCCCCTTATAAGGGCCGTGAGCGTTGTGAAGCAGAACCTCTATTGCCGCTTCTTTTGCCCTGGCAATCAACACTTTATCAGATTTATTCACGTTACGAAATTCCCAGCCGCTGTGAGATTATTTCGACAAATCTTTTTGCGACGATGCGGTAATCGAATTTCTCGACTACCCGTCGTCTGCCTGCCTCGCCCATTTTCTTTCTCATCTCAGGGTTGGTCATAAGCTCCATCAGGTATTTAGCGATGTCGTGTACGCTTGCCCTGTAATCGACGATTCTTGGCTCTTTGAAGACCACTTTATGTCCCATTTCGTGCCCGGATTCTTTATTCAGAATCGTTTCCCTGAGCCGGATTTCAGTTGAGACCTCCGCCAGGAAGCCGGTTTCGCCGTCAACTATTGTGTCTAACATTCCCATCGCCTTTATGCCTATGACGGGTTTACCGCAGGCGCCCGCCTCGACCTGAATCATCCCGAACCCTTCCAGCCGGGATGGCGCCGCGTAAATATCGCAGGCAGCCAGAAGATAAGGCATAAAATTCCGGCTCGTGATGCTCGTCGTATATATAACGTTTTTTTCGATTCCCAGGTCGGTTGCTAATTGCATATCGATTGAATTTTGCTTTTCAGTCCTCGGCTGTGGCCAGACCTTGCAGACGTATTTCCAGTCGGGCGCCTTGGTGTCAATCAGGGCAAGCGCCTGCATAACTTCCTGCGCGCCCTTTGAAGTAGCGTCGCCTCCGATAGTCATAATCATTATCTGGTCGGGTGCGACGCCGAGCGATTCGCGAACCGTTGTAATCTTCAGGTCGTTTTTGTCCCGCGGTATGAAGGCGTCGGTATCGCAGCCGACGGGCAGCACCTCGATATTCTTGCCGCTCAGACCGTCTCGCACATAAACATTTTTCACCCAGTTACTTGTAACAAGTATCAACGGCAGTCCTTCAAGTATCTCGTGATAGTCGCCCATATAGCCATCGGCAACCAACCACGGCACCGGCTGCACCCCGTATCGCTGCGGGTGAAGCACCAAATTAGGCGTGTGTCCCCAGTACCCCACCCCGACAACTATGTCCGGCTCGAACCAGCGATAGTACCACTCCTTTTCCTGGGCTGATTCGAAATTTACCGAGTGAACATCGACGCCAAGTTCTTCTAAGCCGCGGTGAAGCAAATGTCCCTGCGTTGCCAGGCCTGCCGGCGAAGGGGGGTAATCGTAAAGCAGCAGAACTTTCATTTCTTAACTCCTCGATTTGCCGTCACATTTGCGCCAAACTGCCAGAATGTCTCCTGTTTGGGGCAGCATTTTGCCTCGAAGCTGTCGGCTCCGAAACCATACATTTCGGTGATGATTTTGTATTTCTCCTGCCAGATATTTTCAGGCAGCCACACCTGCACGTCGGCATCCCGGCTGGGTTTCGGCAGATATTTGCCGCCCCCATCCTCATACGCGAACATCCATATCCGCTTGCCGGGAAGTTCCCCTATGCTATGCATCGTCAGGACGACTCTGCTTGTCTCTTCGTGTCGCAGGTGTCGGGTGTATTCGCCCCATCGGTTGTGCGTAAGAATAAGGTCGAATTTGTCCATAGGCATCAGCGACAAAAGTGTTTTCCTGATTTCTTTTTCAGCAAGCGGCTTCTGCTCAGGGCCGTCGTCGAGGTCGCCCATTATTCCTTTGGCGCCGAGATATTCCATTACCCGCTGAAATTTGGCGGAGCGGTCAGGGTCGCTTTTTCGGGTAAGCGTAATTACGGTCCATCGTGTTTGCGGGTGCAGCAGCATTATGCCGCCCGCCCACAGTGTTTCGTCGTCGGGATGCGCGACGATGAGCAAACAGTTAGTAAATTCCCAGGATTGTCCTGCTTTTGAAAGCACCATAGTATCTGTCTCCAGCTGGCAATATCATCTTAAATTACGATATGTGAGTCAATGGCCGATAAACAGCATGATGCCCTTTCTCATCAGCATCACTGCAATCGCCGCCAAAAGCAAACTCATTATCTTTGATAATGCTTTTGTTCCCGCTTCGCCCAGCCCTTTTATCAGCCAGAATGAGCCGCTGAAAATAAGACCAGCGAAAAGGATGTTCCCGATTACCGAAATCGTAGTCGGCAGCAAACCATATTCAGGGGTTATCACAAGCGAAGTCGCCAGTACCGCCGGCCCCACAATAAGCGGAGTGCCGATTGGCACAGCCCCGACGTCTTTGACAGGCATACGTCTTTCCTTGGTATGACTCACAAGGTCTATAATTGCTATGCAGAAAAGCAGCGCACCGCCCGCGACCATAAAATCGCCGATTGAGATACCGAGCAGCTTAAAGACCAGTTTGCCGACGAGTATAAACCCGACCGCCAGCAAAAAGGCGGTTACCATCGACTGGACTATAATTTTGTTTTTTTGCTGTCTGTCGAGACCTTCCGTCAGCGACACAAATATCGGCAGCACGCCGATTGCGTCAACCGCCACGAACAACGGTATGAATGACAGCAGGATGTTCCTGAGAACGTCTGTTACGCTTTTGACATCGGTTGAAAATAGTTGCAAATCCATAACAATCAGTGTAAATTAGGTGCGCACCTGCGGTCAATACTTTTATTGGGGTATAGTGTAATGGTAGCACAACTGACTCTGGATCAGTTAGTCTAGGTCCGAATCCTAGTACCCCAGTGGTTCGACGCATTATCTATCCAGGGCAGGTCTATTGCTCCAATCCGGGCAAAAAGGAGAAAATGGGAGAAGTGAAAACAAGCGGGCAGGTGGTATCACAAAAGATTGTTTTTCTGTTGTTTTTCGCGTCGGGAATCAGCGGTCTGATGTATGAGGTGGTCTGGCTTAGAATCCTTTCAAGAATCATCGGCGTAACTTCTTATGCCACAGCCGTCACATTAGCCGCCTTTATGGCTGGGTTGGCCCTGGGCAGCTTTATATTTGGCCGGCTTGTTGACAAACGCAATGACCAGTTGAGGATTTTCGCCCTGCTGCAAATGTGGCTCGCAGTTTTTGCCATTGTCACGCCCTTCATCCTGACCGGCTCGATTCCTGTTTACAAATTCATCTCTATAATCACCCATCAAAACACCACTGCGATTTCATTATCAAAAGTAATCGTGTCCTTCCTCTCGCTGCTGGTACCTACAATGTTGATGGGCGGCACACTTCCTGCTCTGACCAGCTATCTTGTCAGACAAGGCGGAATGTTCGGTAAGAACTTCAGCTTGCTGTATGGATTGAATACCTTGGGGGCCGTTTTGGGTGTGCTTCTGAGCGGATTTATTACCATCGGCGCAATTGGCGAGTGGAATACCATATTCATTGGGGCGGCAATAAACCTTGCGGTCGGTTTCGCAACATTTGTTATTTACCGCAGGAAATTACGATTCACCGGACAAGCCGGCGTCACGCGCGACGCAGCTGTCAAAGCTGTGGATAAACGCATTTCGATGTACCCGGATACAGTGCGAAAGACGGTGCTCATCGCGTTTATGATAAGCGGCTTTACGGCCCTGGCCTACGAGGTGGTATGGACGCGACAGCTGATTCTGTTTCTACAGACCTCGATATACGCGTTTTCTGGTATGTTGGCGATATTCCTTGTAGGAGTGGCGCTTGGCAGTATGTTTATGAACAGGTATGTGGACCGTCTCAGGACTCCCCTGTTATTTTTTGGAATCCTGGAGTTGACCATTGGTGTTTTATCGATTTTCAACCTTTATCTTTTCGGTCCATTGGATAGCACCATATTAACTAAGGTGCTTTCGCCGGTTGTGTTGGTGTTGCCTCTTACCCTTCTTTTTGGCGCCATATTTCCTATTGCCTCATTATGCTATGCCAAAAGCACGGACCTTACCGGCACTTCTGTGGGTATCCTGTATGCGTTTAATGCGGTAGGCAATGTTGCGGGCTCTCTTTTAGTGGGCTTTTTGTTCATTAGCCTGCTGGGTTCCAGTAAAACTGTAATTATGCTGGGATTTGTCAATATCATACTCGGGTTGGTTCTTTTGTGGCTCGAACCTCGTACGTCGAGTGGTTACAAACTAAAGTTCCTGCTGGTAGTTCCGGCTGCCATACTGCTTGCGCTTGGGTTTAAAGGCAAAGACCCGTTTCTGGCCGTCATTGAAAACAGAATTGCACAAGGCGCAAACCACTACGAGATATATCGCAACCAGGAGACCGTGGAAGGTACTGTAACCAGCTTTGTCAGAAACGGCACCAAACACCTCTGGATTAACGGCTATGGGCAGACCGTTTTGTGTACCGAGACAAAACTTATGGCCCATATTCCGATGATGCTGGCGGATAAACCCAAAGAAATGCTCGTGATATGCTTTGGTATGGGTACCACACCAACGTCTGCGTGTATTTATGACAATTTGAATATTACGTGTGTCGAGCTGGTGCCCGATGTTTATAAATGTTTTCCTTATTATCACAGTGAGGCGCAGCAAGTTATAAGCCGTCCCGGGGTCCGTTTTATTGGAAACGACGGACGTAATTTTCTATTGTTGAGCCCCGATAAATACGATGTAATTATTGTTGACCCTTCGCCTCCTGTGTACAATGCCGGCACGGTAAATCTTTATACTCGGGAATTTTTTACGTTGTGCAAAGACCATCTTACGCCTGGCGGCGTTATGTGTTTGTGGTTCCTGGGAAGCGACCGGCAGGATAATGAGTATATAATCAAAACTTTCTATTCCGTTTTTCAGAATATGACTCTCTGGAGAGGCCCTCACAAATGGGGCTTCTATTTATTCGGAACTTCTGCCCCGACAAATATTGACCAGTCAAAGATAGAACACGCCTTCACAAACCCTCGGCTTGTAAAAGATTTGAGTGAATTTGATAGCGTCTGCACGACAAGCGAGCAACTGCTGAATCTTTTTGCGATGCGGGATGGAAAAGATTTGGATGACCTTATGAAAACCGCATCAATTATTACTGACAACTACCCTTATACAGAGTTTCCCCTTTGGCGTTATCTGCTTAGTCGTGAAAACGACAAGACACATTAAGTGTCGCGTATGACAGGTGATTTGTGCCGGTTTATTCGTCTGAACTGCTTAGCGATTGATTAAACTGATGACCTCTCCCGAATCAGTATAGGTTTTTTGTTTTTGGGCAAATTCAAATCATTTCGTCCGCTCAGCCATATAAATTTTATTATTCTGAACATCAATGGTGTTTAATGGTATAATCACCAGAACATTGGTACGAATCGAAATACGAGATGTCGTGAATTGTAAAACGAAGACAGAAAAACTTTATTACGTAATGAAAGGAAAACATTATGACCATGGAATCGAACAAGGGAGGATCAACCATCGAACTGGAGACGCTCAAAGGCGACGTTGCGAAACTGGCTAACGACCTCAAAGATGTGCTTCATGCTGTCGGGGCGCAAGGCAAGGAAAAACTGGAAGAAAACAAGAAACGGCTTGAAGCCGCCATTAAAACCCTCCGTGGAGAGGCAAAAGAGAAGTTCGGCGAAGCTTATGAAAGCTTGCAGGAGCACGGCAAAGAGGCCGTCGATCTGAGCAGGAAGAAAATAGAAGAAAGGCCGCTTACGGCTGTCTTCACGGCGTTGGGGGTAGGAGTGTTGCTTGGCATTCTGATTGGACGGAGGTAAACAATGCAGCTATTAGATGACATAGGCCGCCTGGCAGTCGACCTGATTTCGTATGTGATAAGATATCAGACGAAATCCATGCTGGTTCCGTCTGAACAGCAGATTAAACATCTGGAATGCAGTCTCAGGCGAATGTTAACCTGGTGCGGCTTTCTGGCGGCGGGTATGCTGGTTTTACTTGCGGGGGTCGGGCTGATTATTGCCGGCGTTTATATACTCCTTGCAACAGCAATCAGCTCCGGCCTTGCGGCACTGATAGTCGGGGTCGTAGTGAGCTTGCTCGCGGTTATCCTGATGGTGACAGTTAAAAGTTCCATGCGATGAGATTGCATTAGTTTGCGCCGGGAGCTTTTGATTTTATCAGTCAAATCCCGTGATAAAGGGTGTATGGCCTAATAGGCAGAGCGTCCTTGATGAAGCGGTCTGGGATGATTTGAAACAACAGGTTTTCTCGAAGAATCTGCTGGTCGTTGAGGTTTTCATAGCCGAAAGCCTTACCTAAGACATGTTGGACAAGTTTGGTGGGGTTGTTATCGTAACGCCTTATTTCACAAACAGTTAAGCTTCATTTTGCTGCAAATCCCGTGAAATATTCAGGTCAAAAACATAGTTCCCGAATTTAAATCAAAATTTTTAAAAGATTTTTCTTGACTTGGTTACCTACTGTACTATAATACTAATACAATGATAAACCTAAAGTTAGACAAACAGAGCTATGTGCCTTTTTACCGTCAAATTGTGGATATCGTCCTGTCTGGCATATCGGCCGGCACAATCCTGCCAGGCGAAAGATTGCCGACTATCCGCGATTTGGCGGTAAAGCTCGAAGTCAATCCCAATACCGTCGTAAAGGCCTATTCGCAACTTCAGCTTCTCGGCTTCCTCGACACGCAGCAGGGTACAGGCGTATTTGTCCGTCCGCAGCCGCCGGTCCAGGCACAAAAGAACTCGGATAATCAGCGGGCACTCGAAGAGCTTTGCAGGGATTTTCTTTCAAGGGCTCAATTGCAGAATCTGTCAATTGATGATGTTATTGAATATTTGCGGAGCATACAGAAGCAGCCGTCAAAATAATCAGCCGATACTATCGGCCCAAAGGAGAACGTTATGCTTTTCAATATTCCAGTAAAAGTATCGTCCGAACCAAACGAAACTATTCGAGGAAAGGAGAGAACTATGTATGATGCAATGACACAACTCAATAAGGACCACGCTGTTCGCCAGATTCAGAGAATGAAAACACACGCGCCAATTACCCTCGTCACCGTTCTCATTGCCGTGGGAACAATCACCTGGGGCATGTTTCAGCTGCGTGATGAGAAAACAACCGCCGCAGTCACCATCTTCATAACCGGCGGTATTATCGCTGCGTTGTGGAATCTGTCCGCGCACCTTCTGGCCGAATGGGACAGGGCCATTGTGCTTCGCATGGGGCATTATCGTTCAGTGAGGGGGGCAGGCTTTTTTATGATTATCCCTGTAATCGAAAGTGTTATCCGCGTCGTTGATATGCGGGTGCGAACAACAACTTTTTACAGTGAGGCCATGCTTACCAGTGATACCGTGCCTGTGAATATCGATGCAATTGCTTTCTGGCACGTATGGGATACTCAAAAAGCATTATTGGAGGTCGAAAGCTACTATCAGGCGATTTCGCTGGCGGTCCAAACCGCGCTTAGAGATATAGTAGGCATACATTCCCTTGCTGAGATTCTTTCCGAGCGGGAGAAAGTCGCCAAGACACTCCAGAAAGTGCTCGAGGCCAAAACTGAGGCCTGGGGTATCACTGTTAATTCAATCGAAATCCGTGACATTGCCATTCCTGAGCATTTAAAGGATGCACTTTCCAAACAGGCGCAGGCCGAAAGGGAACGCCAGGCTCGAGGAATACTCGGAACGGCCGAAATGGAAATCGCTGAAAAGTTTGCCATTGCCTCTAAGGGTTATCAGGAAAATCCCGTTGCCCTGCAGCTCCGCGCAATGAATATCGTCTATGAAGGCATACGCGCAGGCGGCTCGCTTATGATTGTGCCGAGTTCCGTTCTCGATACGATGAATCTCGGCGGCATGGTGGCTCTGGGACAAACCCAGCGAAACATTGCGACTCAGCAACAGGCAAAGCCATAGTAGCTTTAACGACTGCAATACAGTACAATTTTCTGCGACTGTGTATTATTTACGGTCTATTGCAGGATTAAAGAAAGGAGAGAATTATGGATGGCAATCTTCCGTTTGAAGTTGAGCGCAATCTAGTAACTAATCAAGGTTTCAGGACAAGGTATATGATTTTAACTTTTCCAGATACCGACTTGGCTGTCTTTGAACGTTCCAAAAGGGCTCAAAATATATGGTATATTTTTTTCTTGGCTGCTTTTTTGGATTTGATTTTGGCTGGTTTTGTCTGGTACATAACCGGAAATATGAAATATATAAACCATAGAAATGCTCTTGCTATTCATATCGGAATCCCTCAGCTTATAGTTACTTGCAGCATTGCGCTCATTATTTTCGGCTGGTTGGGACTATCCAACAAGGTTAAAATATTTTTTGACCGCAGGGAATCAATAATTATAAAAGATGCACGTGAAGTCGAACCGGTTTTTCAGGGCGGCATACGTTTCCGAGATGTTGCGGCCCTCCAGATTTGTTCCGGGATAGTCATGAATTCCAACAGAGAATTTAAAACATTTGAGCTGAATCTGGTCTTATCTTCGCCTCCCGGCCAAAGAGCTCATCTCATTAGTCATGCAAAAGAACAAGACCTGCGAGATGATGCCCGCCAGTTGGCCCAATTCCTGAAAGTTCCGTTGCTTGACCATACTCAAAGCTGAAAAAAATCACAGTTTGTCCGTTTAAATCTCAAACTCAGCGATTATCGGCGTGTGGTCGCTGGGACGGGGCAACAGGCGTGGAGCTTTGTCGATGTAGCAAGCGGTGCATTTTTCGGCCAACGATTTTGTTGCCATAATGTGGTCTAATCGCCAGCCAAGATTGCGCTTTAAACCATTAATCGGCCTGTAATCCCAAAAAGTATATTGTCCCGGTTCTTTGCAATGCAGCCGGAATGTGTCAGCAAATCCCCAGTCCATTACGTTTTTCAGTTCTTTGTGAACGTCAGGATGATAACAAACATTTCCCAATAAACCTTCGGGGTCATAAACATCAATTGGCTCTGGAGCGATATTCAAATCGCCAATCCACAAGACCGGGTCTGTGGGTTTGAAATGTTCTTCAAAGAACCGGTGCAATCGTCTAAACCATTCGAGTTTATATTGAAATTTGTCCGAGTCGGGCAGATAACCCTGCGGGACATAAGTGTTAACAATTATGACGCCGTTGATTTCGGCCTTTATCAGCCGGGGCTGGTCCTTCGGCTCATCATCGAAGCCCATTTGTACATCTGCGATTCTGCTTTTCGCAAGAATCGCCACGCCGTTGTAACTTTTTTGGCCGGCGAAAGCATAATTATATCCCGCTTCGTCAAATATTTCAGCCGGGAAGTCCTTATCCTGGACTTTCGTTTCCTGCACGCACAAGACGTCTGGCCGTTTTTCGTTTAGCCAGTCCAGCACAATCGGCATTCTCGCCCGCAAAGAATTGACGTTGAAACTCGCAATACGCATCAAAAAGTTCCTCTCGGATGTTTAGCTGTTTTATTATAGCAGCCAGACAAGGATTTTTATATCTCTACCCTTATCGGTAGTATAACATTTGTTATGCTGCTCCATTGCAAGCGTCGTTGAATGGCAAAAGCGGTCTCGTTATGAAGCATCCTGTGGTAAAATTTCTCAAAGCGGAAGGCGAGTCGTCCTGAAAAAATCGTTGATTTGTTAAACTCCATTGAAACATTCTGGCATAATTCCGTCGCCGTATCAACGACGTCCGTCCCCACGGCCATTCTGTATTCCGCGGGAAACCCAAGCGCACGCGCAAGCTCGACATATTTTTTCAGGGCGTCCTCAGTGGATTTTTTTAAATCATCCAGTCCTTCTTTGCCCTTGAACGCCCCCTGGTCAATTACCGCGACGGAAACAAAGACGAAGTTTTTGTATAATCCCTGAAAGGAGCGGATGATTGAAAACAACGTATGTACCCCGAAGCCGTTGAAGCTGCTGACGAGTTGAATGGCCGTCATATTTTCTTTATTAACCGGCTGGGTATTGTTCGGGCCTGAAATCGGCATTCTCGCCAGTATTTTATCCAACTGCGTTAACTCTGCTTTCACTTTCGAGTAATGCCGCCTGGTTAGATAACACAGTAATATTAACACTGATGTTATAGCGACGGTTATCCAGCCGCCTTCGCTGAATTTTTCAAAAATTGTTATTGATAGAATGGTAACGCAAAAAACCAGGCCCGTCAGGTGAACGCTGAGCTGTCGTTTCCATTTGGGTTCTCTCCTGTTGTTTCTAATAAAAAACCACGACATACCAAGCTCCGAAAGCGAGAAGGTCAAAAAAACGTTTATCGAATACATTATCACAAGGGTGACAATTGAGCCGTGAGTATAAAACAGCACGACAAGCGCGGCCGCTCCTATTAACACAACACCATTGCGCATTGTCAGCCGTTCCGAAAACGACGCGAACCGGTGCGGCAGCCACGAATCGACCGCCATATTCGCCATAACGCGCGGGGCATCGATAAATCCCGCCTGCCCCGCAACAAGAAGAAGCGCGCCTTCGGACAGAATTGTAATCAGGGCTATCCATGACCCTAAAGGCCATTTTTCGAATAATCTGTCGGCCAGAATCGCGTTGAGCGTTCTTCCTTCGGCTGGTCTGACATCCCAGAGCAGGTAGCACAGTAAAAGACCGCCTGCTGTTATTGCCAGCGATGAGGCCATATACAGCATCGTTCGTTTGCCGGTCTGCACCTTCGGCTCTCGCATAATTTGCAGCCCGTTGGATACGGCTTCTATTCCCGTGTAGGTTCCTCCGCCCAGCGAATAAGCACGCAGAAAAATCAGGAAAATACCCATCCCTCCTATTGTGGAGACATCGGTATGAAAATTATTATGAAAATCATTTATCATCGGCTTAAAACTCCCTATGTGCCCGAATATGCCGTAACCCAGCATAATCGCGTGTGTGACCAAGAAGGCAATGAATATGGGCGCTAATAGGGCTATTGATTCCTTAACCCCTCTGATGTTCAAAGTTATCATGATGATAATTAAGACCGACGCGGTAAAAATTTTGAATCGCTGGTATTCTATCGGTACAAAGCTGAATAACGCATCCACGCACGAAACTATCGAAACGGTGATGGTTAAAATGTAATCGATAATCAGTGCGCATCCCGAAACCACACCAGTGTTTTTGCCCAGCATATGGGTCGCGACTATGTACCCTCCGCCTCCGAACGGGAAATGCTCGATTATTCTCGAATACGCGTATGAAATCACTATCACTGTCAGGGCGGTTGCTATGACAAGAAGCAGGGCCAGATATGTATGAGATCCCAGCGTCCTGAACGCCTCTTCCGGACCGTATGCCGACGAGGAAAGTCCATCAGCACCCAGCCCGACCCATGCGAGCAGCGGTATCAGGGCCAGCTTGTGAAAAATATGCGGGTCATTTATATCCCGTGGATTGCCAAAAATTTTTCTTGTAACTTTTTCCGTAACGGTCAAACGACTATTCTCGCCGGACTTCATTTTGTCTCCTTTTCAGGAGCAGCCCAAAAATAAAAAAACTGCCGGCATAGCAGCAGTTTTCTCATTTCTGTGCGATGCTCTCTCAAATGCCTACGAGGTTAGCTGTCGGGCTTGGGCTCGAAAGTACCCTATCCTCATAAAGAGGAATTCGCCCCAATCATTGGGTCCCCCGCATTCACGTTTTGCGTGAATTTAGGCTGCATTTTTGTCCCTAAATTCTACTTATTGGACTTGTCCTGTCAAGCATTTGCTGCTTTTGTTCCGCGTGGGTATGGCTGGCTGCGATTTATCCACCAGATAACCTATTTGCTGTTTTGTGGTTACGATATGATAAGACATGCTTCTAAAGTTGTTTAACGTATGCAATTTGTTCCTGAAAGACCGTTTTGGGGTAAAAGTCCTATGTTATGAATTTGCTCTGCAGAAAACTTTTGGATGTCATTCCGAGCGAGCGTAGCGAGTCGAGGAATCTGTTTATTTGACAGATTTCTCCGCTTCGTCCTGACAAGTCGGGACTTCGGTCGAAATGACAAGCCATCTTTTCTACATAGCATTATGAATTATTATTTTCCGACATAGTCAGCAGGCCGAGTAAGAAACTGATGGTGCTTTCTGCGCCCTGATTTGCACTGATACCTTCGGCTCCTAATCCGTCGCCGCAGCCCTTGCTCTTTGAATCGTAAAGCGGAATCCCCAAATCGTTATCGCCCAAAAACCAGTTAAACGCTTTTTGCCGCAGCATTAAATACTTTTTGTCCTTCGTTGCCTTGTATCCGGCGTCTAACATCAGTATTGTCCCCGCCGCCTCGATTGGCTGCTGGTCAAACTGTGCCTTTTTGCCTCCTCGCGGAAACCAGCCCTGACAGCCGACGAAACTGAAATGATTACCGGTAAAAGTGCTTTCGAGAACAAAGTCGCAGATTTTTTTCGCAATCTCAATATACTTTTTGTCGCACAGTGATATTCCAGCCGTGAAAAGCGCACAGGGAAGCATCGCGTTGTCGTAAGTGAGAATATTCTCGAACCACGGCCAGCCCGGCTTCATATTTTTCTCGAACCGCGACACAATCGAATCAGCCGCCTTTGCCATACAGCGTTTGACGTCCTCCGCATCAGGGAACTGTTTTAGATATCCTGCTAAACCTAATATCGAATACGCCATACCACGCGGGTATTGTTTCTTTATAAGTGGCATCGCTATATCAATTCGCTCTCTGGCTATCGGCACATAAATCTCGGAAGGGGGCTGCGCCAAAAGCTCGCCGAATGCCCAGATTACTCGCCCAATCGCATCGTGAACCGGCTCCGCCTTATGCCATGTCCTGTCGAAATCCATAAAATTCTTCACGGCACCATTATTGTCGTGCGCATTTAGAACAAAGGCCAGATAGCTGTCTAAAAGTTGAAGTGTTTCCGGCTTGCGGTATAAGGCGTAGTGTTTCGTTGCTACGATTAAAGCTCTTGCGTTGTCGTCGGTCGTGTAACCCTCGCTTCGAAGCGGTATTGTGAACTTGGCGTGCTGAAACAGCCCCGTATCATCGGTCAGCCGATGAAGATGCTCCAGTGACGGTCTGGGCAGAGATTGTTTTACCATACCTAAATCTTATTGTTACGCCGAAGCTGCGTCAAGGTTATCGCCGCTATTAGCGGAGGGCATTTTCCATATCTGCTTTCAGGTCCTCTTTGTTTTCAAGCCCCACGGAAACCCTGATTAAGTTGTTCTTGATTCCTCTTTTTAATCGCTCTTGTTCGGACATTGCACCGTGGGTCATTTTAGCCGGATAACAAACTAAGGACTCAACTCCCCCCAAGCTTTCGGCAAGAAGAAATATTTTGAGACCAGAGAAAAATTTCTCTACAGCAGGAAACCCTCCCTTAATTTCAAAACTGAGCATCCCTCCGAACCCGCTCATCTGTTTTGAAGCAATCCTGTAATCTCTTGTGCCTTTAAGACCCGGGTAATAAACCTTGGCGACCTTTTTGTGTTTCGAGAGAAATTTCGCAAGATACTGAGCATTTCTTTCGTGTTCTTTCATCCTGACGGCCAGCGTTCTGACGCCTCGCAAAGTCAGCCAGCAGTCCCACGGCCCCGGCACCGCTCCCGCGGCATTCTGGTAAAACTTAAGCTGGTTATAAATAGTTTCATCATTAACGACCACAGCCCCTCCGACTATATCGCTGTGGCCGTTGATGTATTTGGTAGTGCTGTGAACAACGATGTCAGCGCCCAAAGCAATCGGGTTCTGGAAGTATGGACTTGCGAAGGTATTATCAACCGCAAAAAGCACCTTTTTCTCTCTCGTGATTTTGGCAAGACTCTTGATATCGATAACTTTCAAAAGCGGGTTTGTCGGCGATTCTATCCAGACAAGCCGGGTTTTCGCGGTGATAGCTTTCCTGAAAGAGTCGATGTTGCCAACATCTGCGTATGTCGATGAGAAGCCCCATTGTTTGAATACTTTCTCAACAAGACGATATGTTCCGCCATACAGGTCATCGCCCAGGACGATATGCGTTCCCTTGCCGAACAACGAAAAAACGGCGGCGGTAGCGGCGACTCCTGAGGAAAATGCCAGACCGAATTTGCCTCCCTCAAGCGCTGCTATGCACGTCTCAAGGGCAGTCCGCGTAGGGTTGCCGGTTCTTGAATATTCGTAACCTTTATGCTTTCCAACAGCTTCCTGCTGAAATGTTGACGTCTGATATATTGGCACAATTACCGCGCCGGCGGAAGCATCGGGTTCCTGCCCGGAATGTATTGCTTTCGTTTCAAATCGCATACGTTCCTTCTTTCTTTTGGCTTATCCAGTAGTTAATCAAATCAACCCTTGTGAGTAATCCGGTAAGACCTTCCGGTCTCCTGACCACGACAGCGGTTGCCCCCGACAAGAGCACTCTGTATGCCTCGGAAATATCGGTAGTTTCATCCAGGGCCGGCAATGGTTTGCCCATTACTGCCGATATTGGCTGCTGCCGGAAATCTATTCCGTCGTGCGACAATTGCATAAGGTTCGCTTCGTTTATGCTGCCCACAACGTTTTGGTCGTTATCAATCACGGGCAATTGTGAAATCTCGTATTCCTGCATAAGACGCATCGCCTCATATAGTTTATCCTGCGGTGAAACGGAAATTATTTTTGTAAAAATATTCTTTTCCAGCACCACGTCTTTAATCTTTGTTGACTTTAACTGCTTGCCTTCCCAGAATCCGTTTTCCTGCATCCATTTGTCGGAGTAAATCTTGTTGATGTAATTTCTTCCGGTATCCGGCAAAAGCACGACTATATATTTCGGTTTCTCAAGCCGCTGGGCGTATTTCAGCGCCGCCGCAAGGGCAGTACCCGAAGACCCTCCCGCAAGTAATCCTTCTTCCCGTGCAAGACGACGAGCCGTATTGAATGACTCCGCATCGCTGACTCTTATCATTTCATCCACTATCTGCCGATTGAATGTTTTCGGAATAAAATCTTCGCCGATTCCTTCCACTTTGTAGGAATGCGGGCTGTCTCCGGACAATATCGAACCCGAAGGGTCTGCCCCGACTATTACGATATTCGGGTTCTTCTCTTTCAGGAACCTGGCCGTGCCGGAAATTGTTCCGCCTGTCCCCATCCCCGCGACAAACACCTCAACCTTACCGTCGGAGTCCTCCCATATCTCCGGCCCCGTTGTCAGGTAATGCGCAAGGGGATTATTCGGGTTTTCAAATTGATTAGGCCGAAAGGAATTTGGAATTTCTCTGGCCAGCCGGTCCGCAACGCCATTGTAGCTTTCCGGAGAATCCGGCGGGACGGACGTGGGTGTAATCACAACTTCTGCGCCGTAGGCCCTTAGCAGGCCGATTTTCTCCTGGCTCATTTTATCCGGCAAAACGAAGATGCAGCGATAACCCTTGATGGCCGCAACCAGCGCCAAACCAACTCCTGTATTACCGGCCGTCGCCTCAATAATAGTTCCGCCCGGCTTTAATTTCCCCTCACGCTCCGCCGCTTCTATCATTTCCAGCCCTATTCGGTCCTTTACGCTTCCACCGGGATTTAACATTTCAGGTTTTACGAACACAACGGATTTAATCCCGCGCGTTATGTTGTTAAGCTTTACAAGCGGCGTCTTTCCTACAGCTTCTAATATGTTCTCAAGTTCCCTTTTCATATCTCGCCTTTTTTCAACCCGCATATAGTATGTGAATTGTATGCGAATGCAGATTATGTTTCGCTAAATAACCACGTTGAGAGATACCTTTCCCCTGTGTCGGGCAGCACAACAACGATTAATTTGCCGGCACTTTCCGGGCGTTTTGCTACTTCCAGCGCAGCCCAAAGGGCCGCGCCGCTTGATATGCCGACAAAAATACCTTCCAATTTCGCTAATCGCTTCGTGGTATCGCCCGCGTCCGCCTCTTTTACGCGGATAATCTCATCTATTACCGCCCGGTTCAGGACTTGCGGGACAAAACCCGCGCCTATTCCCTGGATTTTATGCGGCCCCGGCTTTCCTCCAGACAGCACAGGCGAAGTTTCGGGTTCAACAGCTATTGCTTTAAATGTTTGTTTTCGCTGCTTTATTACTTCGGCTACGCCTGTGATAGTTCCGCCCGTCCCAACGCCGGCCACAAGAATATCCACCTTCCCGTCGGTATCGTTCCATATTTCTTCCGCCGTCGTCCTGCGGTGTATTTCGGGATTGGCAGGGTTGTTGAACTGCTGCAGAATTACGCTGTCGGGTGTTGTCCTGGCGAGTTCTTCCGCTTTTTCAATTGCGCCTTTCATTCCCTTCGGGCCTTCCGTAAGCACTAATTCCGCGCCGAAAATTTTCAGCAACTGTCTCCTTTCGACGCTCATCGTTTCGGGCATTGTCAGTATCAGGCGGTAACCTTTTGCTGCTGCTACAAACGCTAATGCGATTCCGGTGTTGCCGCTCGTCGGCTCGATAATCACGGAATCTTTGTGAAGGAGTCCTCGTCTTTCTGCGTCTTCTATCATTGCCACACCAATGCGGTCCTTAACGCTTGAAAGAGGATTGAACGACTCCAGCTTGGCCAATATCGTGGCGTTTAAACCTTCCGTAATTCTGTTTAATTGAACCAAAGGCGTATTGCCGATGGTCTTGGTGATATCTTTAAATATCCTGCTCATTTTATTGCTCCTTACACCGCATTTCTGTTATCGCAAAGCGTCGCCCCCGCGTCTTGCTGTCGCAAAACAGCAGTGGGGGGACGACGCAGCAATCTGTTTAAACTTTTTTCAGCGCCTGTTCAATGTCAGCAATTATGTCATCGATATGCTCGATGCCGATTGACAGCCGGACAAAATCAGGCGTTACGCCGGTCGCCAACTGCTCCGCGGGTGACAATTGCTGATGTGTGGTCGTCGCCGGATGAATGGCGAGCGTTTTTGCGTCGCCGATATTGGCAAGGTGCGAAATCAGCTCCAGCGAATCAATAAATTTTCTTCCTGCCTCTGAACCGCCTTTAATACCGAAGCCGATAATCGCCCCTGCGCCTTTAGGCAGATATTTCTTCACTCTTTCTTTATCGGGGCTTGAATCGAGTCCCGGGTAATTTACCCACGAGACCTTCGGGTGTTTACTCAGATATTTTGCTACGGCCAGTGCGTTTTCAGAGTGTCTCGGCATTCGCAGGTGCAGTGTTTCCAGTCCCTGAAGGAACAAAAACGCGTTGAAGGGTGATAGTGCGGCCCCGACGTCGCGTAAAAGAGTTACGCGGGCCTTGATAATGTAGGCGATATTGCCCAATGGCTTCAATGCCTCAACAAAATTCAGGCCGTGATAACTCGGGTCCGCGTCCGCAATCAGCGGGAATTTGCCGTTTGTCCAGTCGAACTTTCCGGAATCGACAATCAGTCCGCCGATAGATGTCCCGTGCCCGCCGATAAACTTCGTCGCGGAATACACAATGATGTCCACCCCGAAATCGAATGGCCGCAGCAGATAAGGCGAAACGGTGTTATCCAGTATAAAAGGAATGCCGTTTTTGTGGGCTACCTTGGATATGCCCCCTAAATCCGCAACGTCTAATTTCGGGTTGCCTATCGATTCTGCGTAAACCGCCTTGGTCTGCGGCGTTATGACCTTTTGAAGCGCCGCAAGGTCGTTTGATTTGAAAAATTTAACCTTTACCCCGAATTTAGGCAGCGTGTAGTGAAACAGGTTGTATGTCCCGCCGTAAAGATTATCCGCCGACACAATCTCATCGCCCGCCTGCGCGATATTCAGAATTGCCAGTGTGCTGGCCGCCTGCCCGCTCGATACCGCCAGTGCGCCGACTCCGCCGTCTAACAGGGCAATTCGCTTCTCCAGCACATCATTCGTCGGATTCATAATCCGCGTGTAAATGTTGCCGAATTCACGCAGCCCGAACAAATTCGCGGCGTGCTCCGTGTTTTTGAACTGGTACGATGTTGTCTGGTAAATCGGCACAGCTCGTGAGCCCGTTGTCGGGTCGGGCTCCTGTCCTCCGTGAAGCGCCAATGTCTCCAATTTCAACTTCTGGTCAATTTTGCTCATAATACTTGCTCCTTTCGTAATAGGTTTTTCTTTTTATTAGAAGGCATATTGGATGCTGAAAACAACGCCGTCGCCCAGACCGACTTTTGATGTCGATTCATGGTCGCCGGAGTTAACGTAAGCCCCGACAAGCGTCAGGTTTTTATTCACAAACCACGCGACGTGGGCGTCCCAGTAATTGGCGTTCTTGAAATCATCGAACTTCGCTCCCTGTTTGTACTCGAAGCCCACAGCAACGTTTTCCAGCGGGATAACATCAATATTGCCAAAAAACGTCTCGTCCCTGTCTTCATCAAATCCGAGGACACCGGTGGTCCGGCCTTCGGTGGAAAGTATGCCGCCTGACAGCAAAACCGGCGCCGGCAGCGATTTGATGAGCTTTGTCGCAACAAGATAATAGTCTGTGCCGGAATTATCTACACCGTCCGGCACGTCAAATGTCGTGTGTTTCCAAACGGCACCCACTGAGACGGCGGGAATCACATCGCTTTCCTCAATCACGAGCAGTTTAGCGCCAAAGTTGTTTTTGTAGATATTGTCAACCGCTTCCAGCGCGATGGTCTCATGTCCGTATGAAACTTCTAATCGCTTGAAAAATGTCTCTGCCACGCCAAACGTAGTCCAGTCGATGTTTGTATCACCAAGATGCACATACCAGGCGCCGAACTGAGGTTTGCTTAAGATGTCGGCAAATGAGGACTCATTCGGGTCAAGGCCTGTTCCTGCCGGATATGCCAGCGGGTTAAACGCTATACCGCCGACGCCTTCAAGATTGTTTAGTGGAACTCCTGCTGAAACCATATTTGTAAAAACGCTTACCGAAACAACCAAAATGCTCACAATTAACTTCTTCATCTGAAAAGCTCCTTCTGTCTGGCAGGGGGTTCCAGATGACTGGTTGTTCCTGCGAATAATTTAGTTTTTCAACCGTTATGTTATTTCAGCCGACGCGGCTTGACCGCCTGGCTACATACAACGCTTAATGCTAAATGCCACCTCCTTTCTCAACCCAGTTGCCGTCATCGTAGCGTCTCTTCTGGGTTATCTCGATTTGTGTTATCTTTGCGTTATGAACCTTTATAGTTATGGTCCCATAATCAAGACCTAAAATCGCATTTCGAATATCCCGGACGATGGCGTCATTTGTCGCGGATTCGTTATTTTCTTGTTTAATGCTCATTTATTGCCTTTCTAACCACTGCTTTCCATAACCATATCCTACTATACCTACTACTATAATGGGAATAGTAGCATATCCCAAAAGGCTTGTCAAGCACTTTTTTTAAAAAATTTTTGTTATTTTTTAATGCCATATTGAGGTTTGTTCGTATAATATACTACCAGTGCAGTAGGAATAATGGAGAATTGACCATGAAACTATCGACAAGAACAAGATATGCGATGCGGGCGGTTTTGGAATTGGCCAACTATTACGGGAAGGGGCCTCTCCAAACAAGGGTTATTGCCAAGAATCAGGATATTTCAACCAAATATCTTGAGCAGATAATGGCGGCATTAAAATCGGCTGGGCTTGTTAGAAGTCAGCGCGGCGCAAAGGGGGGATATATTCTGGCTAATCCACCCGAAAAGATTAAACTCAGTGATGTATTCGATGTCTTCGAGGGGCCGGTAGTGACCGTCGAATGTGTTGCCAACGAAAACTATTGCTCAAGGGCTGCGGATTGTGTAGCCAGGCAAGTGTGGGGCGAAGTTCAACGGGCCGTGAGAAATGTCCTGCAGTCAACAACGCTGCAGGATGTGATTGACAAGGCCAAAGTAACCAAATCGGATTATCAGATATAAGGTAGGAATTTGATATGAGTGCGATATTTGATGACATAACAGCTTCGATTGGCTTTACGCCGCTTGTTCGGATTAACAAGTTAAATACCGGCGCAGCCACTATACTTGCCAAACTCGAATCGAGAAATCCCTGCGGAAGCGTCAAAGACAGAATCGCTTTATCAATGATAGAGGATGCTGAAAAGAAGGGATTGATAAAGCCCGACACTGTAATCATTGAGCCGACGAGCGGCAATACGGGTATAGGTCTTGCTTTTGTCTGCGCAGCGAGAGGGTATCATCTGATTTTGACTATGCCTGAATCGATGAGCATAGAACGGCGCAAGATACTCGCTATGTTTGGCGCAAAAATTGTTCTTACGCCTGCCGCCGAAGGAATGAAAGGCGCAGTAAAAAAAGCTGATGAGCTTGTCTCGCAAACGCCAAACGCCTTTATGCCGCAGCAGTTTAATAATCCCGCCAACCCGCAGGTTCACCGTGAGACGACGGCGGAGGAAATTTGGGCGGATACCGACGGCAAGGTCGATTTTTTTGTTGCCGGCGTCGGAACAGGCGGAACAATTACCGGCTGCGGCGAAGTGTTGAAACAGCGAAATAAAAATCTCAAAGTCATTGCGGTCGAGCCGAAGGATTCCCCTGTGCTTTCAGGCGGTAAACCAGGCCCGCATAAAATTCAGGGTATCGGCCCGGGATTTGTGCCGGATGTCCTAAACCGCGAAATAATTGATGAAATAATCCAGGTTACAAATCAGGATGCGATGGAAACCGCTCGTCAACTGGCTTTCAAGGAAGGAATACTGGCCGGGATAAGCTGCGGTGCGGCTGTGTGGGCGGCAGTTCAGGTCTCGCAGCGTCCTGAAAATAAGGGCAAAACAATAGTTGTGATTTTGCCCGACACCGGCGAACGGTATATCTCCACCGAAATGTTTGCTACGGTCGCATAGAAGGAGCGGGGCGATACTCATACTTTTTTGAGAGGACGTTAATATGGCCAAAGCTGATTTGACAGACAAAAAGCTTGAGCGATTAGTTGCTGAAATCGTCGGAACCTACCAGGGCGATTTGGGGATAAATTTTATCGACGCGACCAATCTGCCCGTGCGGGACAAGATTCTCGAAATCATCGATATGCTTTTTGAAGTGCTTTTCCCTGGTTTTACAGGCAAAAGGGCCGTCACGAAATCGAACGTCAACTTCGTCGTTATAGATATCCTCTGTCACATCTACACGGAGCTTTCCACCCAGATAGAACGGGCGCTCAAGTACCGCTGCCGGCTGGAAAATTGCACCACTGGCGGCTGTCACAAAATGGCAGAGGACGCTACCGTTTATCTCCTGACGCAACTGCCTCATATACGAGAAATGCTTAAGGGCGACGTCAAAGCCGCGTTTGACGGCGACCCGGCCGCGAAATCTCCCGAAGAGATTGTCATTAGCTATCCCTGCATAATAGCGATTGCCATATATCGTATCGCTCACGAACTCTATCTTAAAGAGGTGCCGCTGATTCCGCGAATTATGTCCGAATGTGCGCACACCAGGACCGGTATCGACATTCACCCCGGCGCCACAATCGGCAAAAATTTCTTTATCGACCACGGCACCGGCGTCGTGATTGGCGAAACGAGCATTATCGGCGATAACGTGAAAATTTATCAGGGTGCTACGCTGGGAGCGCTTAGTTTTCAGAAGGATGCCCAGGGCAGAATTATGAAGGGCGGCAAACGCCATCCGACAATCGAAGATAACGTAACGATTTACGCCGAAGCGACAATTTTGGGCGATATAACAATAGGAAAAGGCGCTGTCGTAGGCGGAAACGTCTGGATTAAGGAATCCGTCCCGCCGGGTGTTACCGTTATGACACCCAACGCTGAGCTTGTATATAAAAAACACCCCGCCAAAAAGGGCGGGAAAAGAAAAACAAAAAAATGAACGAACAGTTGATTAAAAAAATCGGGCAATTGAAAGCCGATCGCAATGCCGTCATACTTGCGCATAATTACCAGCCCGGCGAAATCCAGGATATCGCGGATTTCACGGGCGATTCGCTTGCGTTGAGCGTCAAGGCGGCGGCGACGGATGCCGACGTGATAGTTTTCTGCGGCGTTAAATTTATGGCGGAGACCGCCGCGATTTTGTCCCCCGGCAAAACCGTTCTTTTGCCGGATAAAAACGCCGGCTGTCCCATGGCGGATATGATAACAGGCGAGCAGTTAAGAGAATTGAAACACAAACACCCCGACGCATTGGTGGTCTGCTATGTGAACAGTTCCGCGGAAGTGAAAGCCGAAGGCGATTATTGCTGCACAAGCGCAAATGCCGTCGAGGTCGTCGAATCACTGCCTAATGACCGCAAAATCATCTTTGTCCCCGACCAGCACTTGGGGCGGTTTGTGATTGAAAAGACCGGACGTGAAATGATTTTGTGGCCGGGTTATTGCCCGACACACGCATTTATTACTGAGGATGATGTAAAAAAAGCCAGAGAGGCGCATCCCGGCGCGATTGTGATGGCGCATCCGGAATGCAGCGAGCCGGTAAAGGCCGTCAGCGATAAACTCCTCAGTACGGGCCAAATGCTCAAATTTGCCAAACAGAGCGACGCTAAAAAATTTATTGTGGCAACGGAAACAGGAATAATTCATACGCTGAAAAAGGAAAACCCGGGCAAGGAGTTTTTCCCGGCGACCACTCGGGCGATTTGTCCGAATATGAAACGTATAACCCTTGATAAGGTGCTCTGGTCGCTTGAGGATATGCACTATAAAATCACGGTGCCGGCAGATATTGCCGCAAGGGCGAAACAATCGCTGGAAAAAATGGTCGCAATTTTACCCGCAAAATAGAAAGGTCATAAATAATGAGCAGTGAGAAAAAACTTCATCTCGAAACTTTGGCGGTGCACGCGGGCCAGCAGCCGGATTCCGATACCGGCAGCAGGGCGGTCCCCATTTACCAGACGTCGAGTTATGTATTCAAGGATAGCAATCACGCCGCGAATTTGTTCGCGCTCAAGGAATTCGGCAATATCTACACCCGGCTGATGAATCCCACGACCGACGTTCTCGAAAAACGTCTGGCAGCGCTGGAAGGCGGCGTCGCTGGTCTCGGCCTTAGCTCAGGCCAATCCGCGATTTACGTAAGCATTTTTAATATCTGCGGCGCAGGCGGCCACGTCGTCGCATCAAATTCGCTTTATGGCGGAACGGTGACACTATTTAGCCAGACCTTCCGCAAGCTTGGCATCGAGGTGACATTCGTTGACCCTAAAAATCCCGAAAATTTCGCCAATGCGATTAAGAAAAATACCCGCCTCATTTACATCGAGAGCGTGGGCAATCCCAAAAACGACATTTTGCAGTACGATAAAATAGCCGACATCGCTCACAAGAACGGCTTGCCCGTTATATGCGATAACACCGTTATGACGCCGATATTGTTCAGACCGTTTGAATACGGCATCGATATTGTGATTCATAGCTGCACCAAGTTCATCGGCGGCCACGGTACAAGTATTGGCGGCGCGATTGTTGATTCGGGCAGCTTCAACTGGGCAAACGGCAAATACCCGGAGCTTACCGAGCCGGACCCCAGCTATCACGGAATCAAATATGTCGAAAGTTTCGGCAACCTCGCGTATATCCTCAAGGCAAGGGTCCAGCTGCTGCGCGATATGGGCTCGTGTATGTCCCCGTTTAACGCGTTTCTGTTCCTGCAGGGAATCGAGACGCTGCATTTGCGTATGCCCCGACACAGTGAGAACGCATTGAAAATCGCACAATGGCTCGAAGGACACAAATCGGTTAGTTGGGTGAACTATCCCGGCCTGCCCTCGCATCCCGACCATAACCTGGCGAAGAAATATATGCCGGATGGACAGGGGGCTATCCTCGGCTTCGGCATAAAAGGCGGCAAAGAAGCGGGCGTTAAATTCATTAACAGCGTCAAGCTTGCGAGCCATCTCGCCAATATCGGCGACAGCAAAACCCTTGTGATACATCCTGCCAGCACGACGCACCAGCAGTTGAACGAGAAAGAGCAGCTCGCCGCGGGCGTAACACCTGATTACGTCCGTATCTCGGTTGGTACTGAACACGTAGATGATATAATAGATGACTTTGAACAAGCGCTGGTAAAGAGTGCTGAATTTTGAGTGTTGAGTTTTGAGTTATGGGCAAAAGTATAGTTAAACAAAAAAGTTATGAATTTGCTTTGCAAATTGTAAAATTATGCACTCAACTTAAAAGTGACAGGCACTATGAGGTAGCCAGTCAGCTTTTGCGGTCAGGCACAGGCGTAGGTGCTAATGTTGAGGAGGCACTGGCGGGGCAAAGCCGAAAGGATTTCTTCGCTAAGATGTCAATTGCTTCAAAAGAAGCGAGAGAGACAAATTATTGGCTGCGATTAATAAAAGACACGGAGCTTTTTGACAAACAGCAACTTCAAAAGCTAATATCAGAGTCGGAAGAATTAGTCAAGATTCTGACCAGCATTGTTAAGACAGGTGCCGAAACCCAGGAAACAACTAAAAACTCAAAACTAAGGACTCAAAACTAAACATGTGGGAATATACGGATAAAGTTAGAGAACACTTTTTCAATCCGCGAAATGTCGGCGAAATACCCGATCCCGACGGCGTAGGCGAGGTCGGTTCGCTCGCGTGCGGCGATGCGCTGAAACTGACTTTCAAGCTCGATGAGAAGGGCAATATTAAAGACGCCAAATTCAAAACCTTCGGCTGTGCCAGCGCAATCGCCAGTTCATCCGCCTTGACCGAGATAATCAAGGGAATGCCCCTTGAGGAGGCGGCCAAAATTACAAACAAGGATATCGCCGATTATCTCGGTGGTTTGCCCGAACAGAAAATGCACTGCTCAGTTATGGGCAGAGAAGCATTGGAAGCGGCAATAGAAAATTACAAGGGCGGCAGCAAAAAGAAACACGAGCTTGAAGGCAGGGTCGTCTGCACCTGCTTCGGTGTTACTGAAAAGGAAATCGAAAGAGTCGTCCGCGAAAACAACCTCGATACTGTTGAGCAGGTTACAAATTACTGCAAAGCAGGGGGTGGCTGCGGTGGTTGCAAAGGTGAAATCGAAAAAATAATCGAACGCATCAAGGGCGAAAGAGCAAAGCAAAAAGCTGTGCCTGCTCCCGTGAAAGGCCAGAAGCTGACCAACATTCAGAAAATTCAGCTTATCCAGCAGACAATCAACGAACAGATTCGTCCTGCGCTGCGGGCGGATGGCGGAAATATCGACCTGATAGACGTTGACGGCAACAAGGTCATTGTCGCTCTTCGCGGTATGTGTGCACAATGTGCCCTGGCAAATATCACGATGAAAGACCTCGTTGAGGCCAAAATAAGGGAGTTTGTAAGTCCCGAAATTTACGTCGAAGAGCAAAAGGATTTGGCAGACGAACAAGGGAAATAAAAAATGAAAACAATATACTTCGACAACAACGCCACCACAAAAGTCGCTGATGAGGTCCTCGAAGAAATCAAACCGTATTTCTGCGACCTCTACGGCAACCCGTCGAGTATGCACACCTTTGGCGGGCAGGTCGGCATCAAAATCCGCGAAGCGAGGGAAAAATCAGCGGCGCTGCTCGGCTGCGACCCGAGTGAAATCATTTTCACCGGCTGCGGCACCGAAAGTGACAACACTGCCATAAAAGGCACGCTTGTCGCTCATCCCAACAAGCGAAAGGTTATTACGACTCGCGTCGAGCACCCGGCCGTGTTGTCGGTCTGCCGCGACCTCGAAAATCAGGGTTATAACGTTGTTGAATTATCGGTCGATAAAAAAGGCCGGCTGGATCTGGCGGAGCTTGAGTCCAATCTCGACGATAACACAGCAATCGTAACGATTATGTTTGCTAATAACGAAACAGGCGTGGTATTCCCCGTCGAAAAAGTCGCTGAGATGGTGAAAAGTAAAGGTATCATCTTTCATACAGACGCAGTTCAGGCGGTCGGCAAAATTCCCATCAACCTTTCTAAAAGCAATATCGATTTGCTCAGCTTATCGGGTCACAAACTGCATGCCCCCAAAGGCGTCGGCATTTTATATGTCCGCAAGGGCACTCGTCTCGCTCCTTTTATGCTCGGCGGCCATCAGGAAGGCGGCAGAAGGGCGGGCACCGAAAATGTCCCCGGAATCATCGGCCTCGGCAAGGCATGTGAATTGGCGATGAAGAATTTCGACCAGGAAAATAAAAAGGTCAAATTCCTCCGTGATAAGCTCGAAAAGGGCATTCTCGCAAAATGTACCGACTGTATGGTCAATGGCGATACCGAAAGCCGTCTGCCCAATACAACCAACATCAGTTTTGAATTAATCGAGGGTGAGGCAATCCTGCTTATGCTCGACAGATTCGGCATCTGCGCTTCCAGCGGCTCCGCCTGCACTTCCGGCTCGCTCGAACCATCGCACGTTCTTCGCGCTATGGGCGTCCCCTTTACCGCCGCCCATGGCTCAATCCGTTTCAGCTTGAGCCGATACAATACCGAAGAAGAGGTCGATTTCACTATCGAAAAAATACCGCCAATAATCGCCCGTCTCCGCGAATTGTCGCCATTCATCAAAAAATAAAAGATGGATATCCGGTGTTCTGCTGTTTGTGATTATTTATTTCGCAACCTGCTTATTAACTTTGTCGAGAAGCTCGATAGTGTGTTTGATTAGAGCAGTGTCGCCGTAATCGCCGTGACCCGGCACGACAAATTTAGCATCCTTATATTGAGCCAGTACCTTTTCAACGGACCTGGGCCATTTTTGCATATCCGCATCTGCCGTATAGCCGGCATCCCTGGAGCCCAGTGACTTTATCATACACCCGCCGAATAAAATCTTTCTTTTGGGAAAATACACAACCACGTTATCAATTGTATGTGATGGCCCCGGATAAAATACATTTACGTCTTCATCTCCGATTTTAAGGAGCAGCCCCTGGTTAATATCGAATATGCGGTTCGGCGGTACAAAGGTCATGTCCTTATAGGCGTCATAGTATTTCTTGTTCTCGGGCGACTTAAACCCCTCAAGCAGTCGGTTCTTTTCCTTTTGTCCCCGTTCGGCTACAAGCTTTGCGGTCAAATCAGAGCCATAGACAGCGATACCTTTGCTCAGCAGATATTCATTACCCCCAAGATTGTCAACGTGGAAACCAGTGTTAATAGCGACAAGGTTGACCTCGCCGAAACTACTCTTCATCCAATCGACCAGCATCCTTGCGCCTTGATTATCGCACAAAGTGTTGACCAATACGCAATCGGAATTAGAGACCCGGATAAGCAGCGAATTTGAAGGCCAGGGGAAACTATGCGTAACAACAAATACATCCTTTTCAATTTCCGTTAAAGATAGATTGTCGCTGAGAACAATTTTCTTTTCATTTGCTGTTGCTTTGCCGGGAAGGAGTAATGCTGTGAATCCGGCGCAAATCAAAAGCGACTTGACCCACGGACTTATTATGAATCGTGTTTTTGCTGAATCTGTCATTTATTACGGCGGATGAAAGTGAAAATATTTAACGAGATACGAGCGACGAGTAACGAGCGACGAACAATGCCGAAGGAGGGAATTGAACCCTCACCCTGTTGCCAGGACAGGATTTTGAATCCTGCGCGTCTGCCAGTTCCGCCACTTCGGCTATTTAGGCAGGATTATCCGTAATTTTGCTGCGTTTGTCAATCGTCGCCCTCGAAATGATTGGAAATCGCACTAATAATCCGGTGTTACGTAATTTCGTATTGACACCGTCGGAAAATAACTATATACTGCTGCACTCACTCGAATAGGATTAAGTCGGTTCCTTGAACATTCGTTGATTCCTTATTTTGGGGTTTTTTGATGTATTCAGATTATATTCGTAATGTTGCTGTAATTGCTCACGTTGACCACGGCAAAACAACCTTGGTTGACCAGCTTCTCTATCAATCGGGTATGTTTCGCACGGAAGATCTTGATAAGCTTCAGGCCGGCGAAAACAAACTTATTATGGACTCCAACCCCCTCGAACAGGAACGCGGCATAACAATTCTCAGTAAAAATTGCTCGATTTTTTATACCGACTCAGAGGGCGACGAATACAAAATCAACATCATCGACACCCCGGGCCACGCCGATTTCGGCGGCGAGGTCGAACGAGTCCTAAAAATGGCCGATGGCGTCCTGCTTCTCGTCGATGCCTTTGAAGGCCCTATGCCGCAAACAAGATTTGTGCTGACCAAGGCGCTTGAGAATAAGCTGCGCCCCATAGTGGTTATCAATAAAGTTGACCGCGAAAACAGCAGACCCGACGATGTCGTCAATGAAGTATTTGATTTGCTCGTTCAGCTTGGCGCCGAAGATAAGGCGCTCGATTTTCCAATTATTTACGCCTCAGGCAGACAGGGCTGGGCAACCACAAAGCTTGATGTCAAAACAAATAATCTGAAAGTCGTTTACGATGCGATTATAAATTCTGTCCCGCCGCCAGAGGCCGTGCCGGACGCCCCGCTTCAAATGCTCGTCACCAATCAGGAATATTCCGATTACGTAGGCAAAATCGCCATCGGAAGGGTTTTCGCGGGCAATCTTAGTGAAGGCCAGAATGTTACCGTCATCGACACCGCAGGCGTTCATACACAGCAGAAGATTATGCAGATTTATCAATTCCAGGGGCTTACCCGCAAGGTCGTTTCAAGCGTTCAGGCAGGCGATATTTGCGCCGTCTCCGGACTTGACCCCATTAGTATCGGCGATACCATTGCCTGCCCCGATAACCCCACCCAGCTTCCGGTTATTCCCGTCGATGAGCCCACGATGACTATGACCTTCCGTGTCAACGACGGGCCTTTCGCAGGCAGGGACGGCAAATACGTTACCAGCAGGCACATAGGCGAACGTCTCGAAAAAGAGCTTCAGCATAACGTCGCACTGAGAGTTGAGCCGGGCAAAACGCCCGAAGAATTCAACGTATCAGGCAGGGGGCTTATGCATCTCGGTATCCTTCTCGAAAATATGAGACGCGAAGGTTATGAGGTTTGCGTCGGAAAACCCAGCGTCATTATCAGGAAAATCGAAGGCATAGACCACGAGCCGATAGAATTGCTCGCGATTGATTGCCCGACGGATTGCCAGAGCGCGGTTATGAGCTTGGTTGGTGACCGAAGAAGTGAAATGATTAAAATGGATGCCAAAAGCGGCGCAAACACCTTTATTCACATGGAATTTTTAATTCCCTCCCGTGGTCTCTTTGGCCTGCACGCCCGAATGTTGAACGCCACACAGGGCAGAGCGGTTATGCACCATACCTTTGAGAGATACGAGCCGATGCGAGGCGCAATTCCTCAGCGCAAGGCAGGTGTTATGATTGCCACCGCTACGGGCCAGGTTACCGCGTATGCCCTTGATGCCCTGTATGACCGGGGCCTCTTTTTTGTCGAGCCCGGCGAAACTGTATATGATGGCCAGGTCGTCGGCGAACACTGCAAAGACGATGACATACCGGTAAACGTCGCGAAGCTCAAGCAGCTTTCCAATATGCGCACCACCAGCAAGGACGAAGCGGCAAAAATCAGACCCGCCAGAAAAATGTCTCTTGAGGTCGCGATGGAATACATTCAGGAAGACGAGCTTGTTGAGGTTTGCCCCAATTCAATACGGATGCGTAAACGCCAGCTCAAAGAATCCGACAGACGTCGCTTTGCCCGCCAGACCTGAAAATTGAGGCCTGTCATTGACCTAAAACTCGTCTGGCTTGCAGTCCAATTTTGGCGGTTTTGGCCTGTTTTCCCATAGATACCTCAATCCAAACTTTTGCTTGGCGATAGTATTGTTGTAACTCCTGATTCTGTAATAAGTTAGGTTTGATATACTGACTCACATCTTTCAAATCAGCATCTTCGAAAATCCTATCATTTTCCAGATATTTATAGGACGTGGATTCCGAGTGTTATTCTCTTGACTTTGGGTAGATTTATTTGGTAGAATACAAAAAGTTAAAAGTTAGTGACTTTAGGAGGTTTGGTGAAGAATAGTTGGCATCAAAACAGATGCTTAAGGATTCCCTTTGGGGTAAGGTGCTATTCTGTTGCCTTGACCACACACGGTTATTTTACTTCATACTACCTCTCTAAGCATACAAAAAACCAAAACCGTTTCTGGTTTTGGTTTTTTTATTTAATTTCACGGATGGACAAGCACGGGTAGGCGGATGATGAAAAGCATTGGGTAGATAATGCTATCTGCCCAAATCCAGTTACCCTCCCACAAGGATGTATGTGCCGGATGTGCGCATATTGCGCACTTGGCGTAAATACAGGGTTATCGTTTACACTTTTTTTGTTGGAGGACAGAGTGATGAAGTCGTTATCTACAAAGGGTGGAACAATCTTAAAAACAGTTTTCTTCGCTATGATTTTATGCACCTTGGTGATATTTACTTCGGCTGCTCAGGTGAATGCTACTACGCAGGCTGAATTGCAGGCAACGCTAAAAGCGAATTACCCCGATGGCTTGCCCCGATATATGACGCCCGAAGAGCAGCAATATCTCGATGAGCAAAAAGTCATCGAATTACTTCAGGCCCCGGTAATGGCACCGCTTGAAGCCCCGCAAGAAGGTCCTCTTGCCCCGCCTCCTGCCCCGCTGCCGGGGACTGTCTATACACCTGCCGAATATGAGCCGGTTTACGGCCCAATAATTGCCTGGGAGGGGGCCTCAGACGCACAGCGGGCAATACTAACGGACTTTATCGTTGGCGTTACTACTGACCCGAATATGGATTCGCTCGTGTTTATAGGCGTTCTGGATGCCGCACAACAGGCAACTTGCACCAACAGCTTTTTGACCGTTCACAGTCCGCCTGCGGATATGGACCGTGTCAAGTTCTTCTATTATAACTTCAGTTCTATCTGGGTTTGCGATGGCGGCCCAAGGAATGTCATACAGAATGGCAATACTTCGGCTATTGTTGACCATAAGTATAACCGTGTTCGTCCGGAAGACGATGCTTTCCCTGCTTGGTGCTCAACACAGACAAATAATAATATGTTGGCATATCCTCTGGTCGAACCTTTATCTCACTGGGGCGGCGACACCGATGCTAACAGCATGATCCACGGCGGCGGAAACTGGCTTACCTTCTCCAATCATGATGGTTTCAGCAGCAGGTTAATTGTCGATGAAAATCCCACAAGAACCGAAGCCCAAATTATTCAATCCTTCAAAGATTATTTTGATATCAATGAGACGCTTTTCCCGAGATTGATTTCAACCATGGACTCCACAGGCCACATTGATATGTGGTTTATGCCGCTTGCAGATAATAAGGTCTTGATAGGACAATTCCCAACCAGTAACTATCCGACCTCAAGAACTACAACGGAGAATGCCGCAACCGCTATGGCGGCAAGGGGTTATACTGTTTATCGGTCCCCCTCATGGAGTTCTTCCGGTAACGAGACAGGCAGCGGTACCCATTATACCTATACAAACATGGCAATCATGAACAAGAGGATATTCGTTCCGACATATAATAACCCGACGAATGATAACGCCGCACTGGCCACTATCGCTTCGGCTGTACCCAACCGTACGGTTCTTCCTCTTGACTGCTCGGGTGTTATCTCTTTAGCTGGCGCCATTCATTGTATAATCAAACATGTTTATTTACCCGTAAGTCCTTTCGGCGAAGTTCTTACTCCTAATGGTGGTGAGATTTTGGGAGTTGGCCAGACCAAACAAATCAAGTGGATTGCCAACGGCGACGCTGCAATTACGGGCGTTGACCTCTATTATTCCACCAACGGCGGCTCAAGCTGGAATACTATAGCAACAGGCGAGCCGCACGATGGTTTCTATACCTGGACTGTCCCGAGCGCAGAATCAACTACATGCCAGGTCAAGGTTGTTGTTCACGATGCCGTCAGCGGCACTTACGAGGATGTTTCTAATAGCAATTTTACTATCACCGCTCAACTGCCTGTTGAGTTCGTCGCGGCTGGAACTGCTGTGTCAGGTACATCGGCGATTACCGTCGCCTGGCCAACACATCAGGCAGGCGACATTGCGCTTCTTTTTGTTGAGTCAGCTGGTGGTCAGGCGGCAACGCTTTCGACACCGGCAGGTTTCGTGGAGATAGCCAATAGCCCGCAATATACTGGAACGGGAACGGCCGGAACGCGTATCACCGTGTTCTGGTGCCGGGCAACGTCGTCATCAATGAGTTCGCCGGTCGTGACTGACCCTGGTGACCACGCTTACGGAAGGATACTCACCTTCCGCAACGTTACCTCAACTGGCGACCCGTGGGATGTGACGGCAGGTGGAAATAAAGCAACGGCCTCAACCACTACGACATTTGGAACGGTCACTACAACCGTTGCTAACGACTTGATTGTTCTTGCGGCAGCAAGAGATAATGACGCAACCACAGCAGCATGGTCTGCCTGGACAAACGCAAACCTTACAGGTCTAACTGAGCGGTCAGATGGAGGAACTACATCAGGAGGTGGTGGTGGCATAGGAATAGCCACAGGCCTCAAAGCAACTGCCGGAGCTATCGGTTCATCTACGGCGACGGTGACATCAAGTGTTGACGGACATATGACCATAGCGCTCAAACCTCAAACCGGCGGTTCTGTTACTCGTACACTTACGGTTTCAACTACTACGGGTGGCACTGTAACAACACCGGGTATAGGGAATTTCAATTATTCCGACGGCAATAATGCAAGTATCGTGGCTGCAAATGATGTGAATTATCATTTTGTCAACTGGACCGGCACTGCTGTAACAGCCGGCAAGGTAGCTAATGCAAATGCGGCCAGCACAACCGTTCTTATGGACGCTAATTATACTGTCACAGCTAACTTTGCCGTTAACACAAGGTCATTAACAACCTCGGCAACGACTGGCGGTACTGTGAGCACGCCCGGCGTAGGTACTTACTGGTATAACCAGGGTACCAATAATAGTATTGTCGCCGCAAACGACGTAAATTATCATTTTGTCAACTGGACCGGCACTGCTGTAACAGCCGGCAAGGTGGCTAATGCAAATGCGGCCAGCACAACCGTCCTTATGGACGCTAATTATACTGTCACAGCCAATTTTGCTGTTAACACAAGGTCATTAACGACTTCTACATCAGCCGGCGGTTCCGTCGCAACACCCGGCATAGGCACATATTGGTATAACCAGGGCACCACCAATCCTATCGTCGCAAGTGCCAACACTGGTTATCATTTCGTAAACTGGACCGGCACTGCTGTAACGGCGGGCAAGGTGGCTAATGCAACTGCGGCCAGCACAACCGTTCTGGTCGATGCCAACTATACCGTCCAGTCGAATTTCACAATAAATCAATACTCAATTACCGGCACAGCCGGAGCTAACGGTTCTATTAGTCCTTCCGGGACATTCAGCAAGGATTACGGCTCATCTCAATTGTTCACGGCTACGCCAGTTGCCAGCCACGAT